>Ga0116231_10002262_pt1 | contig 40226 bp, 34 predicted proteins | sample S1TSphgellanicum_2_FD_89695 | JGI IMG/M metagenome (GOLD analysis project Ga0116231, IMG submission 89695) | Host-associated microbial communities from peat moss isolated from Minnesota, USA - S1T2_Fd - Sphagnum magellanicum MG | ecosystem: Host-associated > Plants > Peat moss > Unclassified...
AACTCTCCAAGGTTCTTGTCACAAGAAATACACAAACTTGTGTAATGAAGAAAAGAGAGACAAACCATCAACACCAAGGTATTTAACTACAAGACCAAACCACAAATAACCAAACTAAAATAACTAAAGAAAGTAATTCAACCTTGTGAAAGTAACCTAGTTACTTTCCTACTCCAGTAACTAATGAAACCTAACTAGTTGAGCTTGAATTCTCAACAAAATAGACTTGGTTTCTTGAATGTTTCCATCAAGTGGAGTCAATGGTTTTGATTTCACACCTTTATAAGCATTGTATAAATTGCTCTCAAATGTCAAATATGCAACAAAAACAAGTGATAAACATAATACCCAAGGTCAACTTGGAAATGAATCTCCTTTATTGCACCTTTCTAATTTATTTTGAACAAGAACATGAAAGAAACCTTGAAATCTTCTAGTACTTGATACACCATTTCTAAAATTATTTGAATGCTTAAATTTATAATACCTTCAAACCACAACTTTAACACATACAACCTTCATGCATTTGGTATATGGTAGGAAATTTTTTGTTGCTTGTAGGGTTTCTTGCAATGATAAAATGTTCCCCTCCAACAATGTTATAAATGTAAATTAACAACCTTAATAGTCATGGACTTGAACAAAAAAATAACAGAAAATGGAAAGGTTTAATTGCTTATCATTAAAATGTAGGCAACAAGATGTGAGGACTCAACCACCATCCTCATCATCACTCAATGGTGGTGTTGTTGAATGTAAGAGGGAGGGAAGAAAATTAGCTATAATGGTTATAATAGTAAACAACACAAACAACATCAATGGGATGGCCTACCTTAGATCTAGTTATTATGAAGAAACCTCCATCCTCACCAACATTCAATGTAGTGTTGTTGAATGTAAGAAGGAGAGAAAAAAATGAACAATAATGGCTATAACAACAAACAACAACAACAACAATAACAAAATGAGCCCGCCTACCCTATATCGTGTGAGGAAACCTACATCCTCACCATTGCTTAATATTGGTATTATTGAATGAAGAATGGAGGGAAGATAATGAGCAATAATGGCTTTAACGACAAACAACAACAACAACAAAATGAACCCACCTACCTTAAATCTAGTTGTTGTAAGGAGATCTCCATCCTCACCATTGTTCAATGGTGACATTCACTACTACAAAACATGGTTTTTCAAATGGTTCAAGTTGATTAACTGGTCTTTTTTTACTAATGGACATGTCCATTTGGATTAGAGCCCGAAGCATGTACTTTAAAAACCAATCAACTTGACTGAAGTGACTTATTTGACCAATACATCTTGTCAAGTTAAACAACCCTAGTCAAAATGGCCAATGGATTTTAGTCAAATGGGACATCTGGTCAAATTGAACATAAAAAATTAACATCATTAGTCAAAATGACCAATGTTATTTATTCAAATGGGACGTTTTATGCCTATTACATACCTATTTTTTACCTCCCATTTACAATTTTACAACCTACCTACCTACCAACCCGCCCACCTACCTAAATGTACTACCTACCTACCAACCCACCCACCTACTTAGATGTAATACCTACCTAATACCCACCTACCTACCTACATACTACCTACTTATTTACCTAGATGTATTACCTACCTACCTATTCACCCACCTATAACCTACCTACATATTAACTATTTACCTGCCCACACACCTACTTACATACATGTATTATGTACCTACATACCCACACACCCACCTACCTACATACTACTACCCACCCACTTGCCTATCTACTTACCCGGCCGCCCACCTGCCCACTTATCTTTTATAACCTACCTACTTTCATACCTCATAATCTTGTAATGAAATGTCAAAATAAACATGTGAAATAAAAAAATTGACAAAAATTGAACACCTTTTGATGGTGCGGTCCATTGGTTAAAGACTTGGTTTATCATTGGGGAAGTCAAGGGTTCAATTCCTAACATTATAACCTATGTACATGCTTAAAGGGCTAAGGTAGGAAGGGTAGGTTAAATAGGATATACTAGGTTAGGTTAAGGTAGGTCAAGTAGGATAAGGTAAGGTAGGGTAGGGTAGGCTACTACCTACCTACTTGCCTTTTTAGGACCTACCTACCTACCACAATTTTTTTTTTATCCAAGCAAAATTGACTAGTCAAAATTACCAATCAAATGGTCCATATTTTGTCAATCAAAAATACCACCCCAATCACAATGGACATGTTGAAACCAACTCGTCCAAAATGACAAAATGGTCTTTTTTACGCATGTTCAAATTGGTTACTTTTTGACTAAATTTGCCAGTCAAAAAATACCATGTTTTTTAGTAGTGGTTATTGAATGCAAGGAGGGAAAAAAATTAACAACAATGGCTTTTAACATCAAACACGTAAACAACAGTAATGGAATGAGCTTGCCTACCTATATCTAATTATACCAAGTACTTTGAGATTTGAAATTGACCTTCGGCTTGCCCCCTCCCCCCAAATTGCTTTTTGATTAATTTTATGTTTTCACACAAGGGAATTTGCTACTCTATTTTACCATGTTTACACATACCGAACCATTAGGTTAAACCATTGAAACCCATTAACAAATACCCAACCTAGTGTTTACAAATACAACTACACCTAAACCACCTAAAACCAACCCTAAGGCCACTAAACCTGACCACATCCAATCTACTAAAAAATAACTAAATGTACCACCATGGTGGACCACCATAACGCTACAATAATAAAACTACAATACCACTAATATGCCAGTACCAATCCATTAAAAAACCACCATAATATGATTACAATACCATTGAAACAAACCATTTCAAATCCACTAAAAAAACTAATATAAACTACTATTGTAGAACTATAATATCGCTAAAACATGCCACTCCTAAACTATTGATAAACATATATACAAACCACAATAACAACCCACCATAAACCCACTACAATAGAATTGCAACACCACTAAAGCATATCGCTCAATTAAACCACTGAAAAACCATAAAATGAACCACCATTTGTAATCATTAACACATAATTCAAAAACCACCACAAAAAAACCCTTGAAAACCACTTGTTGATAACTATGAAGCCCACTAAGCAATAACCCACAAAACCAATAACAAAATGCTTGAAAACCATCACATGAAACCACCAATTGAACCACCAATGAATATGCCCATTGTCTGAAGACCACCAAGCCACCTAAAAGAAAAAACAAATCCAAACTAGTCCAAACCACCCAATTGTCTATTCATTTGTTTTCTTATCCCACTAGGGACCAACCACTAACCTAAATCACTGCCTATTGGAAACTTACCATAGTGGTGCCACTACAAAATGAATGGTTTGTACAATGGTTTAACCTAGTGTTTTCTAGTAATGTAAGAAGAACCACATCACAATTTTGAGCAAATTCAAGGAGGGTTCAAAAGGGAGTAGGGTAGAAAACGAGAACAATTTGCCACAATTCTACATTTACTACAACATGGGCAACCCATGCTTTAATTTGAAGCTTTGAACCTTTTTTTTTTTTTTGAATGTTCCCATGTTGCCCAAACATCATTGGAGTAATTCTACTAGATGGGTAATGGTTGAATGTATGCATAAACAAATGTTAATATGCATTACATATAGATTTGACCTTTGTAAGTGTTAAGTTAAAATTTGTATAAATTTTTATTAATTAGTTATTAGTTAGATAAATAGTTAATAGTTTACTTTTTATTTTCCTAGTTATAACTAATGCTACATATTTTGAACCAATGTTAAACATGTATTAATTATAGACTTGACCTTTGTAAATGTTAAATTAGAATTTGTATAAGTGTTAATTAACTAGCTATTAGTTAGTATATTAGTTCTTACTTAGTTAGGTAATTACTTTAATTACTAGTTAATGCTCCATATTGAATTAGTGTTAGGTAATTAGTTTCATTATCAATAAAAGCCACCTAGCCTATATGAGGAAGTGAGTTTGAATATTTTGTTTTCTTGTTCATTTTTAATAACACGCCTAAAAGTTTCTTGTTATTTTTTGAATTGAATTTAAAAATTTTGTTTAGTTTGAACATACATGCATAGGAATAATGAAATTATTTGTGTACATGTCTTTTAAAAGTACTTTGTTTATGAATAACAAGTCATTAAAAGAATGAAAAAATCATTCCATGTTTATACTATTTTACATCATCTTGTGATGAAGTGACCATGATTGATAACCAATCGTGGATTTCTATACATTCTTATGATGTTCAAAATTGGTGTCACCTACACATATTCATTTCTTTAAATACAGGTTCAAATAATCTAATTTAAAGGGCCACTTTGAAAGAACATAGTGGTCTTTCTAATGTAAATGTGGTTACAAAACGAATGTTTTTTGGGGTTGATGGCATGAATATTTTTCACTAGGTGCATAACGGTGTTATTCCCCAAATGCAAAATAAATATACTCCCCATTTAAAAGGCATTCATTACATGGCACATCACACAAACCTAGTTGTGCAAAAAAATTCTTAATATCTATTGTGAAATCTATTGAGGATGTACTATTCTATGGATGAAATCCATAGTTTTAGTAGGATATGGGACCCATAGGTCTTATAGGGAGGAAGAGGTGCAATCCCTTGGCTCTTGAAAAGGTGTGATCAAGGAGTTTGATTAATTATGTGATTTCTATGAAATTTGAAATTATATTTCCTTAAATCCTAATATTTAAAACTTAATTTTAGACCTAAAGGTTGGGAGTAAGGGTTTTATGGTTTCCATTAAGTTTGAAGGTCTAAATTAAAATTTTAAGGTTACATTAGGGTTTAGGGGTTTGAATTATGGTTCATGGGTCTACATTGGGGTTTTAAGGTCTAAAATTTATTTTATGATGTGTAACATGGTTTTAGGGTCCACATTAGGGTTTTAAGACTTTACATTAAAATTTCCAATGTCTACATCAAGGTTTTAGGGTTTGCATTAAAGTTTTAGGGGTTTAGATTTGGGTTTTGAAGGGGTGCAATTAACTATTTGATTTCCATGAAATCTCAAATTATATTTCCTTAAATCTCAAATCTTAATCTCTAAAGCCTAATTTCATACTTGAAAAACCAAAATTTACCCTTAAACCCTAATTTTAAACTTCAAATGGTAAATTCTAAATCTAAACCGTAATTTCAAACATGACATAAAATGTTTATCAAGGTGTCAATCAAGTAACATAACATAACATAATTCATGAGGTTCAACTTTCAACAAGACCTTTATATTTGTTTTACCAACTATGGTTCATTTTTTTCCAACTTGAACTTCTCAATTGCACATTCAAAAATAAATTTTCATAAGAATGGATCCTCCATTTTCCCAGACACCTCAAGCAATAACCTCATCTCTAAGGCTCCTAACAAAATCAAACCTATAACCATCTTTCCAAATTGCTTTGGAGCCCTAAGGGCCATCCATTTCAACATTTTCTAATATTCTATAATCTATTTATTTCATTTATGGGATGTTTGTTTTAGCATGACTACATCTCTATAACTTAATTATTGATTTATCTAATGCAACTTGCTTTCAACTTAACTAAATGCATCCTATATGTATGTGATTTCATCCATGGCCTTCCATGCATATGTGGTTTTGAATAGTCCTTATGTTCATTCTTCTTCCACAACCCAAAAGAACATATAGAGTTTTTGAGGTTTGCAAATTTTATGAAGGTGAAGGGGAGCAAGATTTTTCATAATGTCAAAATACATTGGATTAACATGTTCAATCCATCAAAAAAAGGTGATCAAAATGTATATGCCATTAATGGCAAAGATGGCTAAAGATAATCCATCAATCACGTCTTCCAAAGTGAATTTTGACCTCCTTTGTGAAATAAATTTGTTAATATCTCTTTCTTGTTTATTGCCCATGTTGAAAATTGTCCATGCATTAATCAAATTTGCACAAACAAGGATGTATTTGTATGTGGATATGTTGCAACCATCAAGATCTAGTAAGGTTAATTATACTTTCACTATGTGGATCTAAGATTAAAATATGCCTCCAACATTTTCAAAGATTTCCAAGGTTTCATTGCTTATCATCATAACATTGTGCATTTGAAATGGAGGACCATTTCACTAAACCTCTAACACCTTTAATGATGTATATTTATCGTTTGATTCATCAAGTTACACATTCTAACTACATGTGTATATGCCACTAGCAAAAATTTCAAATCACCCAAAAGGTTTTTAGTAATTCAATAGAAAATGCAAAATCATCAACCTCAAGTTTTTTCATCTCCCATTTTTGTTGTGTATATATGTAAATATGTGTTGTTTAAATATTTGGTGTATCTTTGTCTCTGTCTCTCTTGCTTTTTTTATTTAGAAAAAAATTCTTTCATACTTGTTTTTCCTTGTTGGTCCATCTTTTTTTCCTTGGTCTCATATTTTTTGGCCTAACTTAAACCCTGCAATTGATATGAAAACATGAATATACTTAATAAAAACTATCCATTAGCAATAGAGTTTTATGCATATTTTAGACACTAATACAAAGTCAAAAAGACAATCTTGCTACAACATTTTCAAACCACAAAAATTAGTTCCAATTTTCTATCTATATTATATTTTTTCTTTGTATTTTATTTCTTTCCTTTAAATTTTCTCTTTTTTTATTTGTATATTTGCCTTTTGTTTATTTTTTCTCCTATGAGCTAATTATAGGTTATGACATTCCTTGTAGTTGTAGTTAAATTTTTCACTTGAGAGTTGATTTCAAGGTTTTCAACATCCCATTTGATGAATGCTATGGGCATTTCAAGCTAGAGATGGTGAAAATTTTGATCGATATCTAACATTGATTAAGGCACCATTATTATTATGAACAACTTTTGGAACTTGTCGAAACCTTAAAAGCAAGTCTACTTTCAACTACAACCAAGATCTATGGATCAATTTTGTTTACAAGTGCTATCAACATGCAATCCAATTCTTTCAATGTCATTATGCAATGCAACGTTGTTGTTGTTATGAAAGCACCATTTCATGTTAATCCCTTAATTCGGATTTGGTGCACTTTAAAGGCTTCCCACATTTTACAATATTCTTTCCTTGAGATTTTCAAATTGGTAGAACTTACAATAGTATGTGTTGGGGTCAATGGAAAATGAAAATCTTTCATGCTTTTTTTCATGAAATCTAAATTGAAAAATCACCTCAATGAACACCTAATACTGTTGTGGGAATGTATTATCAAACTTTCTATAATTTCAATACTTTCTCATATGACGCATGCTTTGATTAATGGAAGGAGTAGGAGTAGAAACTAAGATGAGCATTGGATTAGATTCCACAATTGAGATTTGGGTTGAGTTCATGATTTCATTCCCATCATCCATGGGCCATATTCTCAATGATGACATCTAATGGCCAAAGTTGCATCTTTTTTCACATAAGATTCAATAAGTTAGGTCATGGTTGCTCAATGTTATGTCTTTGTGTGTGTGTGTGTGTGTGTGTGGGGGGAATGTTTAAATGTTTGTGTGTCCATTATCATGTATGCATGTGTGTTTGTGTCTGTGTGAGGTCTACATTGTGTTTAAATGTATCAATCTTACAATTTGTTGGGTCAACTTGTAAATTGTGAATTAATCAAACCATTATCTTTTTCTTTACTTGGGTCTATCTAGTTTCTTTTTCTTAAGTTTGTCCATTTTTATGGTTTCTTTTTTCAAACTTAGTCTTTCTATCTCTTTGTGTTTTTTATCATTAGTATTTTTCTTATCTCTCTTTGCTTCTTTTGATTCTTTGTTGGCTTATGTCTATCTTCCTTTGATTCTCTATTTGCCTTGGTTTGTTTTTATTATATTCGTTGTCTACTTGTATTTGTTTGCATTTGTGTGAAAATTAAGGCATCACAAGGTTATAGACTATTTCAATATAATCACATGAGTCAATCATTATATTGGAGCCAATCAATCAAAAGTAATCATTTTAGTGTGTTTTCTTAATGGAATAAAACCCATTGATTTTTATACAAGGCCCAAAGGTTCTTGAATTTGAAAAAATGTGCCAAAACTAAAATGACGAGATTTAGAAATTTGAAGAATTGGGCTCAAACTTGCACTCAGACAACCTACAATCTTTCAAAAGCCATAAAATCAGGACTAGCATTTCTCTTTAAGAGACCAAAACTAGTCCATACAGATGTTGGGTGAGTACTTGCTTCCAAGGGTAAGAACCACAAGTTCTGATCCCGATTAGTAAGAACTGAACTGGAACTGGGTCTGATTCTTATATTAGAATGACAATCAAAAACTTATATTTCTATAAAAGAATTAGACCTAAAACAAGGTTTCAGTTCTATTTATTTGTGGAACTAGAACCAAGATTTTTGGAAAACAATGGTTTTGAAAAAGAAAATCTGACACTGGCGTTAACAAGAGGTTCAGTGACCGTTGACCACTGGTTCTCATCTGTGAGTTAGTAAGAACCGGACGACAATTGGAACCAGAACTGAACAATTTTTAAAAAAAGAACCAGACCCAAAACTACAATATCAGTTCGATTTATGTATGGAGCTAGAATTGAAACCAAGTTCTAATTTATTTTTTGGAACCTGCGCCCCAGATTCTTCATAAAAGTAAAGAACCACCAAACACTGGTATGGACCCATACATCCCAGGTTTTTAAATAGATTTCTTCACTATCTGTATTTAATGTGGTCAGGTCTGGAGCTTAACGGCGTAGTTGCATTATCACGACATCTCCACAGTCCATATCGTGTTTTCTTAAAGGATATTGCCATATTGGCCTTAGCCGCATTTGTGCGCCTCCACGGTCAATTGACGGCCAAAAACACATGCCTGGACACATGTACAACTTGTTATAAGTGGAGGACTGTCCTGGACAGGATTGAAACCCACAACTTCAAAGAGGTAGGACCAACCAACGAACAGCCTACTTTCAGCCATTTACAAAAAGCGAGGTCCTAATTTGATTTGTATTTTGATTTGTATTTAAGTTTTAGAATATTAGGCTAGCCTAGTCAAACCCCGTTGCAGAACTGGTCGAGGCATCTCGCTGTCGCCTGCGAAGAGCTCGTCAATTTAGGGGGCATTCAGTATCTTTCCTTAAAATGCACAAAAAATGTAACATTGCTGTTACAGTATGGCAAGTTTGGCGAATGAGGAGGCCTGTTCTCTATCTTTGCAGATTCTGGGTGGGTGCTCAACCTATTCCACGAAATTAATTTGGTGATATTAAAGTTATCCTTAAAGTAGCCCAAACTGGGTGTAGCGGCTCCTGGCTTTGCCAAAACTGCTGACAAAATGAGAAGTCACGATGAAAACGGTATACAGATGAAAATCAGGGGTCCAAGCTAGTTTTCTCACCTAAACTGGTCTTCGGTAAACTTTCACCCTTAGTTTTAAATTTCCCTCAAACTGCGCCTTAACTGCTGCTTGTTGAATTACATCAAGCCTTGTCAGAACAAAATCCTGCAGATACCTGAGTTAGCTCACTTTATGGATACATTCAAATTGATGATAAAACAGGGTTTTCGAGGATCAAACTAGGGGCGAAAGACAAGGTGACTTTATGAAAAAATACACTGCGTCGTATCTGCCCGGAAGTGGGTCCATCACGGAATACAAGATCTAGACAAAGGTCATGAGAGCATATGTGGACTGAGTTGAAGAAGCGCCGACCCCAACCTGATTCTTGCAGAGATTTAACCATCATCGTGCTCCTTGTCGTCATCATGGCATATCCCAGGTCAAATGATATTATCCTTCCCCCAACAACAGTTGCCTTATTGGACATTTACGTTGATATTCTACCATATGGAAAAATAAAGTATAAGTTAAGCTCAGGAGCTAGAGCATCTGCCCTCTTGTCCTTAGTACTATGGAGTTTTGCAATTCACATTCTAGAGCGCACTCTGCTGTCCAATTTGAAGCAGTCTAAATTGACCAGGATAATAAACCTATAAACAATTCTAGTTGGAGTAGAGCAAAGGTTAAAATCAGTGTTTTCTTTCGAAAAATTTATGTAAAATAGCAAAAAATCAACACCAAAAAATCATTGGCTTAAATTATCTCTCTAACAAAGTGATTGTGATAAGCAGCAAAAGTTGTATTTCTAGTTCATTTTTAGTAGTTCAAAAACAAAGCCCTACTTTATATATATATATATATATATATATATATATCTCATTACTTTGTGTGTGCAAAGAAACCTCCAGCAACCTTCAATATTTCACATATGCATGCAAACAAATCAACTCTAATTTATACTACAACTTCCTTGCAAAATTTATGCTACTTGAAAATCAGGCGCATATCATCTTTACCTCCATGCTAAAGGCATGTCACCAATTTGAATGGTTCAATCTTTTTCATGATTTTTTTTGAGGCTGTCAGAAAAGGGGAAATCATCATGGATGAGCAGTTTACAGGTGAGTACAATCTTGTTTCTACCAATTTTTCTTTGCAGAAAAAGTGGCAATCATCCCTAGGAGGATGTAGAAAAAGTGGATGCACCATCTAGACGGTTATTGACACATCTAACTTATGGCAGGAGTTTTATTTTCTTAAAGAGTTTATATGCATCCTTGGTTAAAGTATGTACCTATTCACACGGATACATGACACGTGTCATCAAAGATTGAACTGGGTATATGGCGCGTGGCAGTCTCATCGTTGGAGACTCCAACTGCGATTCCCGTGTTTTGCGTGTTTTTTTCTCCTTTCGGAAGCGCACACTCCAAACACTCTTCAACGCGGAATATCTCCCTTCTGCTGTCTATTTACACAGTTTGATTGATCATCGAGAGTGTGGTTTGATCATTAGCGCTCACACTTGATTAAATTTTTTGTTTAGCATCTGCTGAAAAATCTCATCGCAATTCTCTTCATGCAGGTGGTGTCACATGAGCACTTGAAAGAAAATCGGACTTTTTGTTTGGGTTGGTTTGTTTTCGCACTACGAGGATCGAGATCCCCTTGTGCTCATTGTCATCTGGTATGCGATCTCTCTTGCTGCTCTCAGTTGCATGCGCCAGAATAATTGACATGCGATTTTATTAGTTATCATGTGAACGATATTGTGCTCGTCTGGTCGACTTTGTGAGCTTCGTAATTTTTTTGCTTGAGATTTCTTGGGGGAGTGGGTCGCCGCATGGTCGTGCTCGCTGCATGGGTCGTTTTCAATTGCTGCCCTAGTTTTCGAACGAAAGATCAACTGAAATAGTTTCCGTCGGGGTGTCTGTGAAGTTCGCGCAGTTGGAGATTATGTGTTACAATCTTTTGTTAGGCAATTTTTTGTTTGTTTTTTGCTTTTTTGAGTTTTCCATTTGACTTCTGAGAGCGTTTTGTTTGTTTGTTTTTTCTTTTCTTTTTTCTTTGTGGGGAGAGGCGGGTTCGTTTGATTTCTGAGAGTAAAGTTGCACTCGCCGTCTATTTGTTACTTGCCCAGATTTCAAGAAAACGCACACGGGCATGAACGAATTTCGTGTCTAAGAACCAGACGCTGATTTTTCCAGTGGACTTCGCAGCAGTAAATTCTTACGGTTTTGCACACAAGGTATGTGTACTTTTTTCCCGCTTTGTTAGAAGCTTATTGCATTCTCCACCTTCGAGAAGCTGGAGGCAGTAGAGCATCAAGGGTCATGAAGAGAACTTCATGATGCTCTAGGTAGATATGGTGTATTTTTGTCTTTGTAGTCATACAAAACACAATTCTTCTGTGTCACTGCAGACAACCAACAACACCTCAGTGCCTTTCTGCCTGCAGAAGGAAACACTTGTTCCATCCATCCAGCAAGATAGTAGTGATTCATACAGTTCTGGACTGCTGCATCAAGTAACCGAAAGAAGCAATCTTGATGGGAGACAGGTACAATGACAATGCTTATGACCCTTCACCATATCAAAAGGGATCCACTCAACCTCCTCCGCATGGACCAGCTAGTAATTTAGGTGGTAGAACATTGTATCCACCTTCCCACAATGTTGATGGGGAGACTGCACCTTTTGGTGGAGCACGTCCTGTACAAAATGAGTCTGATTATGGTCAGGGCACTGTTCGAAGCTATGGCAGATCTGCTCCTGGCAAAGGTAGCTATGGACAGCCAAGACCAAGCTATGGAGGAACTCCAGAGCCACCTCCACCATATGGTGGTGGCTCAGGACTTCAGCCTCCTCTGCCATATGTAACTCTTCCAGACTCACCTGGACATGAGTCAGCTGAACCCCAATCAGGATATGGTGGAGAATCACACCCTCTAAAGCCTTATCTGCCATACGGGATCCAACAACCTGAACTTGGACAGGCGAATCCTGAGCTTGGGTACAGTGGAGGGAGAGGGTTACAGCCACCCCCATATGAGAATCAAGAAGCAGGCCGTGGTGGTGGTAAACCTCAACTTCCACAGGCATATCCACCATATGGGATTCAACATCCTAACCAGGACAGCTTCTCCTCAGGAAGTCTTGGACAAGGCAGGGGTGGTGGTGGTAGTGGTAGCCAGTTAGCTCCTGCAGAAGATCCTTATGGAAGAGGTTATGGCAGAGCCCAGGATGGCTTCTCTTCAGGAGATCTTGGAAGAGGCAGGGGTGGTGGTGGTAGTGGTAGCCAGTTAGCTCCTGCAGAAGAACCTTATGGAAGAGGTTATGGCAGAGCCCAGGACGGCTTCTCCTCAGGGGGTCTTGGAAGAGGCAGGGGTGGTGGTGGTGGTAGTCAGTTAGCTTCTGCAGAAGATCCTTATGGAAGAAGTTATGGCAGAGGTCAGAACCCTGCCGAGTATGCACCAATCAGACCATCGAGCTTTGAGGAGGAGGAGGTGCCACCTGCACCCATCAGCTCTGAAGTAGCCCATGAAACGTATTCAAGTGTTTTTGCTGATCCTGTCTATGGAGGCGCTAGAGATTACAACCCAGAGGGAGGTTACAGTGAGGAGCCAGAGTCTTCCAGATTGGCACATTACCAGCAAGATCTCCATCGCCAGAACGACTTGAAGTAGCTCTAGCTTCCCCCTGATGCAAGGAGCCACCCACATCTGTGCATCAGCATCAACAGTATGGCCAACATTTGTAGAGAAGAATAAAGTCTCTCCCCATGTAACCTTCACATCTACAACATAATTTCAGCATGATCTATACAAAGAATCTTCTTGCCATATCTAACCATATCTCAAATCTGCTTCCCATATCTCCACAAGAGTTTCAGCATCATCTAAGAAAGAATCTGCTTGCCATATCTTCACCAGATCCAGCATGATCTAACACAAAGAGGCTGGAGTCTGTTGCCATGGTCCACCAGTGTCTTCAAAAGCTAAATGCTCCAGAAATTGTCAGCATGCTATTTCCAACTCATTTGCTGAAATTTTAAGAGACCAAGGATTTGTTCAAGTTTTTTACTTGGAACTTTAGGGAATCATGTGCACATTAGAGGACAGCCCAAGAGGATTGAATGTAAGGGGGAAGCTAAGCTGTGTGATTTAATGGGCAGTTCTATCCCCTATTCCAATAGTTGCACTAGAAAAAACCAACCTCCCTCTACCTAGTTATATAATCCAACTACTGTGGAAGAGGATCTTACATACTGTACGCTGTTTATGCAGCTTGCACTGCTTGGTACATTCACTGCCAACATGTTTAAAAGAGCTCTTCAACAACTCTATCAACAAGATCTCAAGAAGATAGCAACATATTATGTGTTTTAAGCACTTCTCTACACATAATATAATGTTGTTGGTTGATTGGAAATTGAGAAACATGAGAATAAAACTATTACTTGCTATTGATTACAGGATTGAACATAAGGTCATTACTCATAAGTGGAACAGGTATCAATCCACATATGTGGGATGACTGAAGTTGCAAAAAACATTGAGTTATGCTAAGTCCTGACACTGTTCCCAAACCTTGAGAATACCAGTAGTTTCAACAGAGCAGCAAGGGAACATTAACAGAAGCATTTTCCAGCACAGAGACTATAGAACAAGCTAGTCCTTTGTGAACTCATGATATACTGGAGTACACAGCAAAACCCATAGACAGCAGAGCAATCCATTCATGAAAGATCAGTCCCTTTCTGAACTCATAATATACTGGAGAATTAGCTCTGTTTTGGACATCTTGGACGCTGGCACCAGGAGCCAGCCCAAGCAGTCAAATAAAAGTAACACTGAAGAACACTGGAAAAATCCAGCCATGCTTTCTAATGGTGGCACAGTTCTCTTGCGAGAAAGCTACAAGCATTACATAAAATTGAATCACAATACCTTACTGATGGACTCAGGGCAGATAGCACCAACCTTTCTAACAATTGCATTGAAGTGAAGATACCTGTGGCACATCAAATCATGAACAAAATCACAGTCCAAACATCTAGTTCTCAACAAGTATTTTAAGGCTAAACAAATGAGCCGGTTTACTGTGAGACACCCAACCATTTTGTAAAATTCTCAAACTCTGTGTATTCACTGTCTGAAACCATAGTCTTGTACCATGCAGACCCTGCCTTCTTTGCCAGTTCCTTGTCCTCTGGCTGTAAAACCACAGAAATAAAGTCAAAGTCAGGGAAAAAACACAACTGTCTTTGATACATCAGATAGTCATACACAGATTTGATCTTTCAAGCCTTGAGATGGTAAGCAGCTCACTCACAGCCCCTCCACCATAATTGCATTTGCATCAAGGCAGTTCTAATAATGGGTCTAGTCTCTAAGTCCTTTTATACTGGTCTCCTTACCTTCAAATCTTTAGACCCATGCAGTCCATGCAAAGTATGGGGTTGTAGCAAACTGGGAAAACCAATAGGCCCACTCTACTTTGCCTGATGAAGCTATCAGATGCAAAGGGATGCATGACAGGCCAGATAACAAGCAACAGATTTCCCGATTTTCAAGCATTGAGAGGATATGGATGATCCCCTGAGATCATCCATAACTGTCCATATACAGTATGAGTGAGTCCAAACAGAGAACATTCTACACAAGAAAAGAACTTGCTATTCTCTGCTTATTACTCTGCTTCATATGTAGTTTGGACATGTGCATTGCCCATCAAATCTAGGTTGACCTATATGGGCAAAATAGATCTTTAATTGAATGTGATCATGTCTGATGGGGCAAATCCACTAGCACCTAGGCTCTCACTCTGTGAGAAGTGACTCAACTAGGATTGTCATCTTCTGACACATCTTATTATGGACTTGAATCAAGTCATTTAATAGATGACCTTGAGTAACATGAACAATGCTACAAACTACAGTGCCCTACCATGCCCTGCAGTTTTCACAATTTGCCTATGACAGATATGCACTAAACTTTGCCAAAAGTGCAATCATCATCTTTCAAAATGAATTTTTTTCATAACTAGGAATATACCCTATATGCACATATGCTAAACCCCGACAAAGCACTGAGTTTGGCAGTCTCTGACTTACAAGCACAATCTTTTGTAGAAACCTCCAGTCAACTTCTTTAAATACCAGCACCCATTGCTATCTGTAGACACTATCCAGGTCCTACTTTTTCCAACAACTGATTTACATATGGAAAGTATCGACATGCCAGATGTGACCATGAAAATTCTGACACATTTGGTGAAAAGTAACAAGAAGAGTAACAAGGCTTGTCCAGGGAGTGACCATCTCTGAAATGATGAGGGATAAAGATTGAAATTTTTTACCTTAGCAGTCTTTCTCTTGATATCAAGCTTTTCAGCCTTTGCCTTTGCCCGCTGTTCTTGGGCCAAAAGCTCCATCCTCCTTGCAGTCTTCGCATATGGGTTAAGTTTTAGAAGAGCCCCCAGATTCTTCAATGGGTTCTTTTTCAATGCCCATCTCTTGATCTCCACCTTTTTGGGTTGGACAACACTCTGGATCTCATCTGAATTGATGATTCTAGCCAGATCAGGGTTGCCCATGATGGGTCGGGGAAGCACATAATTCTTCTTCACAATTGACCTCTTCTCATGGGTGCCAAAGATAGCATCCAACTGCTCAAAGGCAGACTTTGTCCAAACAATGAATCGACCAAGATGACCTCCTGGAAGAGACCACAAAGACATCATCCACACATGAGTATCAAAGTTGCAATGTGGTAGACCAATCCCTTCCATCAAAGTCTAACTTGATGGTGCTACAAGGAGGATCAATAAGAAAGCAGGTGGACCGCCTCAAAAGTTTGCAAGAAACAGCTTGAGGCATCCACAAGCAAGTTCTCTAGCCTCCAACCAAGGTGTAAGAAGCTCCAAAAAGTTACTTCCTAACATTCTGCCAATCACTAAAAAATACTTCTTTTCACTTCTGAGGAAAAAAAAAAGAGCATGACTTTTGAACCTACCACAAACTGATGATTTTTTTAGCTGTGCTTTATCTGCAAAGTTCTCTCCTGCATACAAAGGCTCTGGTAATGATAATCTTCTAGCAATGCCTGGTTAGGTCAAGATGTTCCCATGCTCATCTGGAATTCCCAGATACTTTATGAAGAAAAGCAGGGCTACTGAGAAAAATTTGCCATTATCAGGGTCTGCATATAGTTGCAAACAATCTTTCCTTTAGGGCTTGCCACACCCAGCAGCGGAGCATTCCTAGGAAATGCCCTTTCAACACATTCAAGACGAGAGCAAAACTCACCAGGAGCCAGCTGAAGCAGATTCAAGCGGTGCACGGAAACGATCTCCACACCGGGGACATTCCTAAACGACTTAATAAGCTTCGCACCCTCGGAATCATACACAACGAGAGGGCCTCGGCGAGAAACATACCGCCTATTCCTCATTTTTCCCTTACCGGCACGGATATTATGACTGGCCCTAAATTTCTCCACATCCTCGTAAGCTCCAATTCTCTTCAGCAGCTTGACTGCAGCAGACGTCTTCTCAATGGCCTCCACAGAGTCTTCAAGAACCAGAGGTATCTCTGGAACCTTTTCGATGCGGTGGCCTCTAGCGAGAACCAAGGAAGGAATAGCAGAGGCTGCCAATGCAGACGCAATAGCGTACCTTTTCTGGTTCAGATTCACCTTCCGATGCCATCGCCGCCAGATCTTGGTCGGAGCGAACATCCGACCTCCTCGGCACATATTCCCGAACGCTCCCTGACCTGCACGGTGCGTACCACCTCCAGGAACCCTAGGAATACGCGATACAGCTCTCCCGGTACCCCATGACTCCGCAGATGTCTGGTGTCCCGCTTTCGTACTCACGGCATAGGGTTGCCTCTTGTTCTTCGCAAGAGACGTGTGCACAGACTGCACAACATCTGGTCGAATGGGTGCCAGAAACACCGCGGGCAGAGTTGCCGATGCTGCATATTCTCCTTCCCCTCCTTGCACTGTCACTAGAGGCCGCGCTGCAGCTGCCATGACGTCTTACGATCTTGATATTTGTCACGGACAAGCCGATTCAACCCACCCAACAAACCAGAAAGAAAAAAGTTATTAGTACCATGCCGGAAATCTAAGAGCTAGAGGAGGAGACACGAAGCGGTCCTGGGGCTTAGGGTTTAGGCCTCGCAGAGGATCGTGGCCGTTCAAATTAGGATTTAAGACGAGGTTCAGCATCCATATGATTTATGTTTGGTATTGTCATGACTCGCGAGCCATTTGCATTTTATTTTGTTTTATTTTTCCTCCTAATGCTCGGCATGACACAGTTTTTATTGGCTCTGCTTGTAGGAGTAGGGTATGGCCCGAGGACAACGCACGATGCTGGACACCCCCTAAAGATCACTGTCTGGGTGAGGATGAGGACATTACCGGAAGAAGGCGCCTGTGTGGTAGGGGCCATCCAAGCGCAGGCCCCATTTTTGGTAATGCCCTCGTCCGAGGGTCCCACCTAAAATAAAGAGGCTGCTCCTCCAAAAGTCAGCAAGAACTGATGGAGCAAGCAATGAGCTTTGTTTGATAGGTGAGTGATCATCTTCGGAAGAAGAGAAACCATCTTGAAGAGACCACCAAGTAGCCGGTGATACCTGGTGATACCTGGGTTCATTACTTCATACCTATTGTCTTTTTTAGAATCTTAGCAATCAAAGATGTAAATTTCTCTTTTAACATCTTTGATTGCTTCTTCAATCAGTTTCAGCGTTCTAATTTGTTATGACTTTTCAATTTTTGTTAATGGGAAGGGCACTGTGCCTTCCAGCCCAGGACCTAGGGTTGAGTCTGACGTCCAGGGGTGGAAGGCACTGACGACAATGCCTTCCCCTACATAACAAACTAATGCCCACTTTAGACCAGGGTCCAAGGTCCAATTTCCTAGGAACCAATTTGGACTCATTTGAAGCAAATTGAATTTTTTGAGTTGGACTATACCTTGGTCCCTAGCCTGATTCTTGGTTCTCCAAATTAGGAGCTCTCTTTTAGCATTGTTTTTTGGTCCAAACCAATTGATTTTCCCTCCAAAACATGTGCCATGTGGGTTTAACCTCAATTTGCCACTTTTTGGTGTTTGTACCCTCATCTAAAGGCCTTGGGACCAATTTAAAGCTTTCGACCAATAAGATTGCTTGAATTCATTGGTCCCTGGATCTTGGACCCTCGTATGAAGTCACCCTAAGGGTACAAAATTATGCCTTGAAAACCAAGGTGGGGCCTTACACCTGGATAGTCAATTCCCACTCCAAGCTGAAGCCCACTCCAAGCTGAAGCTGAAAATTGCACTCTGTAAAGTACCCCCAATTTGCACTGTACAAATTCCCTGAGTTTGTTATTACACAACACTTTTAGTTGTGTAATAAATATTCCTTGCATGAAAATTTTGCTGATGTAGTCCATGCTACAATGAAAAACTAATATATTGTAATGAAAATCAGAAATAATAAAATTATGAAAAAAATAAAATTAAACAGCAATTCTAAGAGGAAGAGTTAAGAAAATCTTCAACATGGAGAGACAAAGGTTCTGGAAATGGAAGAACCTGTCCAAGCTGGGTTTTTTGTTTCAATTTTGTGATGTAGCTGAAGTGACAATCATCATGAGATGATTTGGCCAGATTTCGTTACATACTAGATACGAAAGTAGAAAAGAACCAGAATCCTTCTATATTATTGCCTACCTACTGGAACTTATCAAAAAAAATTGGGGAATTTGGGTCATTTTTTCATAAAAAACCCCTTGTATAAGTCAAAATCGAAATTTTCAGGTCAAAATAAAACTGTCTCCCAGAGTGGAAGAACCACCCAAAACATAGAAGATCACGCTGTGAGGTGGAAAAAAGCGCTCCAAGAATGAACCACCCCCTAAGGTGTTCCTATGATGGTTTTTCTCCAATTTTTTGTTGTAAAAATTTGGTTGATTTTTCCCATAAAATGACAAATTTAGTTGAATTTACACTAGGAGTAAAACTCCAAAAACATATTTGTGGCAACATACAAAATTTATCAATAAAAAAACACTGATTAGTATACTTGTGATCTCAAACTTCCTGGAATACTCCTTTTTTCAATTGTTGATGGTATCAACATGCCATAAGGGGCAGAGCCTTGAGAAGTGTGAAGGCAGTGAGAAGCTTGTTAGGAATTGTTTGCTGCTTAAGTTTATTTGTTTATAGGTTTCGAGTTAGAATGGAATTGTCCACTGATTAAGTACACTTGCCTATCAGTTTGGGGTACAATGCTGATATCTCCTACCTTGCTACTAGTATCAATACCAGTTTTGATACTAAGGTGCCTGCCAATATACCAGACCAACACTGGTCTATCACCTAGTACATATACAATTGGAAAACTTTACATATTTACAGCATCATTTACCTAGTCTTTCAAGTTTGTGAACTGGACTCACATCAGATAAACACAAAGACACTCATGTGTGGATGCTGTAAACAAAAACACATTGTGAAAACCTGATGTGAGAACATAACAAACCTCACAGGTGTGAAGCGTGACAAAAGCCGTCTGCACCATCATTTTTATCATTGTTCACTTGCTATGTACAGCAATGTGGATTGCTATCTCATTATCTGAGGAATCAGGCACCACAATGATCTCACAGTTGCAGACATCAAAGGAATTAATAATGACTTGTTCAAACATGACACAAGTAGTTCTTACTGAAGTGAACAGAAGACAGCCCGGACAAAAAAATAAGCCTGAATCTACTGAAAACTATGTTGTATTCTTCTCTAGGAAATAAGTTGATTACATCCTCGAGCTTCAGAGTATTGCAAAGTTGCTTGCAAGTAACTATCACTTTTTGCAAGAGAAGTCAATGCCCGTTGGAGAAGTCTGCTACAAAGAGTGTTCAACTCCTCATCCACCTGTGGAAACAGAGTTTGCACAACAATCTATTATGCTGAGATCCTCACATCATCCACAATATAACCTTTCTAGCTTTTCTCTCTTTCCATCTCCCTCTTCACACAATCCACCACATGTACAATAAACATGTAAAAAGAAAACATCATTAAGGTTGCAGTGAAAACTCCATAACAACAAGAAAACAGACAAACTAGTTTTCCAACAGTTGCCAGAGCCTTCACATACATTTTACCACTCCCAAGAGATTCACTTAAACAAGAGTGCTCCTCTGCATAATCTGTCTTACTTTGAAAGAGGAAAAATATTAACAGCCTCATTTCTAAGTTTCTGTTCCTAACCAAAAAGCTTAAAGATCATGCATGGTCTTAGCCATCCATTGAACAGGTTCCAAGTGATGTACAACAGACAACAATTTTAGCAGACATCACTGTGAAGTCAAAAAGAGACAGGACTTTAGGACAGAAATAGTGTACATTGAAGGTGGTGAGAAAAGCATTGCAAACATCAAGAGCTTGGTAAGCACCTTGGACCTACACAAACACACACCACAAGAAGTCAAAAAAACATCCTTGAAAAGAGTTCTGATGCAATCCGGACTGTAAGTTGCAATACAACATGTGATATTGCAACAACTTCACAGTTTGTTAGGGCTTTGAAAATTATATTCACTCTTGTTAACATTTAACTTTCAGCTTGTTGGATAGAAAGTACCTCTCCAGATTGACCTCATATTACTGTACGCATTTGTCTGGTGTGGGACATTACCTTATCAGCAGCTTGATCCAGTAAAGTAACAAGCATATTCACCACCATGGTGGTAATGTCTGCCAGGTCTTTGTGGAATAAGGTGTCTCCAAAATACAGTGTATCATCGCTGTCCACCTTGTCCTCCCACAAAATGACATAGTTTAACATGTAGAAACATTCCCTCAGGAATAGAATGACTGCTCTGTACTACCAAAATGCAGAGAGAAAGCCAAGACCAGGAAACGAAGCTGAAGGCTAGAAGGTGACAACAGAAAAGAAAGGGAAAGAAATTACCAGTTGATTACCAACATGGAATGGAAGCTGCTCTTGACCAATTGCACATAGGAGGCATAAAATTCCACACAGCAATCGTACTTTTCGTCGTCCAGATATCAATCTAGCAGTGATCCCAATGTGTTAGATGTAATAGAAACTCACTATTGTGATGGTTGCAAACTCATGTAGCTGAAGGTTAGCTCATTATTCAATTCTGGAAGGAAATGCAAGATCTATCTTGGCTCTCTGCTACATCCAAACTGCATCCTACATCCTACAATGGTAACAATGCTTAGATTATGTTTTAAGTTAATCCAAAAACATACCTTGATTGAGATTCAATGAGATTAAGAAGTCCCCTCAGGATGTAGAAGGCACCAAGCTCTGGGTGGCCTGCCAACATAAAAGTGATCTATCAACTGGCATACTTGACTCCACATCACTACCATTAAGGTTATGAATGCCCATCAACAGAAAATCTTTCAAAACCCAATGAACATCATATGCCAACCTGGAACCACTACAAGAAACGATGATAGTTCGTGCAAGAAGCTGGAGATGCCCTCCTCAAACTCCTTTGGTTTCAGATCTGCAAACAGAGGATAGAAGTTTGAGCACGACCTTCAAGAAAGAGTTCAAATTGTGGTCACATTTGTCATAATTCATACAATATGATTTGGGATTTCTATAAACAGGAATTGACCTACCTTGGTTATGTCAGAGTGCCAGGGAATGCAACCCAAGGTAAATCATAAAACATACATTTGACTTCAAGAAAACAACAAGGACATAAACACAGAGGCATACCCCTACTGCTTGGAACATCTTGTAAGCAGGTAAGTGCAGCCTTTAGCAGCCCCTCTGTGTGTGACAACATTGCATTCATGAGAGCTGCCTGCAATATCAGAGAACAATGACAAGCTTACTAAGAACTGTACCCAGGTCTCAGAAGACATTAGACAAACTATCTTGTTTCTTTGTCACCCTGCTCCATTCCTCACCCAGTGTGATAATGCAATGCTTCAAATGAAGTAACTCCAGTCCTGGAACAAGCAGCTAGTATTTAGCCTTTCCCTTAATGCTACATCGAGGCAGAACACGTACACAAGAAAAAAAAAATTAAAGGAAAAGGAGCTTGCCTCTTTTCCTCTCTACCTCTCTCTTTCTCCATTCAAACTGTGCCCCTGAAGGCTACAGCTAGCAGTCTATGAGTTCTTGCCCTGAAACTTGCATTTGCACAACTCTTTGTGTTGTTTTAAAATCCATACAGAAGAATATGACTCTTTCAAGCCAAGGTTCATTACCTGAGCTGTCTCCAGAAAGAGATGAATGCGGGGCACCACACTGGTGATGGAAGGGATTGAAATCTCATTGAATGTTATGCATGCCTTCACAAATTCCCTTGTCCGCTTGCTGTGTGAGCCCTTCGCCATTTGTAGCGCTGTGATAGCCAACCGATTGCTGGCATGAACTACTGTTTCCTGTTTCATAGCCCCCCATTCACAACCATGTTGAAAATTATGTTGAGGTTCAAACTGACAGCTTCAATAACTTCTGTTCAAAGGTCATTTATAAGGGCAATGGCCACATTAATACCACCATTCAGGATGCAGACAGAACACTGAAGAATCCATATTGCTCTTTTCACTGATAAGCCATCCCAAAATATGCTAGCAATCAATTGGTAGCAAGAGAATATACATGAATGAGGTCCATGTTGCCAAAAGCAGCCCGACAATCCACAAGGAATGCAAGATGCTGCTCCAAATCATGACCAAAATCTACCTGAATGACAGAGAAACCCCAATGTCCATATAGTTGTTAAGGACAACTTGTCTGCAGATACAGCTTAAGCACAACAAACACAGAAAAATATGCTTCTGCATAACAAGGCATACATGCACAATCATCAATCCTAATACCCCATACTTTATGTATCTTAGAATCTGAGCTACAGGATAGATATAGACCATGGAGATGACTAGCCAAGAATTACTCTCCTCTTTCATAAATTCATCCAATTGAAGAAGGGGCAGATCAGTCAATTTTGAAACAACTAAGCCTTTCATGATAAAAATCATCTACTGTCTTCAAAAGCTGACCTAGCCAGCTTTGTAAAAAGTGAAACAACTGACAAAAGAAGACCCTCCATCTGATCTGAACCGATACACCATCAAATAAGCAGACTTCTAAGACTACAAAGATAAGTAAAGGCAAGAGCAAGTCAAGTTTAGCGGAACAGTTTTAACCATCAAGCACATGAACTACAAGCACAAATTGTAGATCCAGAACAGTACAGTCAAACATGACACATCTTTGTATAAAATACTTCGAATAAAATACCAGCTGCACAAATCGAGCAATGAGACCAGTGGTTTGGCGGCAGTCATCATCACTGCTCAAGCTATCCAGTGAGTCATGCAGAACTTGTGCCTGCTCAAAGAGAAAGTGTCGAGTCACTGGATCTTGTACTTTCTGGTTGGTCCTGAACTCACACAAATAACTGCAAACAATCAATACATGCATATTGACACATGACATTGAAGATGCATCCCTTTAAATAAGTTTGCAGAAATGTAAGGAATGAAGAAAACACAAGATTAGACAGAGCATGACATGATCAGAGCACCTGCCTAGAGATGGATGTTAAAATTTGCTTGTAGACTGAAAGGCGGGTGTCACCATAAAATATGTCCAGCAATTCCACAACATGTTTCTGTTCTCAATGATGTGTAGGCATCAGACAAAAAAGGAGAGTTTATCAGTGCCCCAAAAGGCATTTGCTCCAGTCACAGATCTATGAGATTTCAGAGAAATTTTCACAATGGCATGTTGAAGGTAGCATGACAATTAGTGCAGCCATAACCTTATGAGAGTTGCTCACAAAGCATCAGACCAGCACCATCACAAATAGGAGTGACAAATGCCACCAATACACAATGGCTTGCTCACAACTGTGGGTGTAGATAAGTATACAACATCCCACCCAAGATTTTGGGCAACCCTTTGCACAAAATCTGCAGCATAACACATTTCTGGAAGCATCTAGACTAGTCACAGGCTGTAGCAGCCTTGCTGCCAAGACCATGGCAACAATGATGGGGACAATCAGTACACCATGCAAGGACCACAGCAATGCAGTGCAAGGTACTAACCACATTCAACACTTCAGTGAGGTCTTTATAGTGCATAAGCAGCTTGGACACAATGGCTTCAAGTGATGCCAGCACAGAATCTGTAACATCACCCTGGCGTAAATGCTGCAGAATGTCTCCCAACATTGTAATCATTTCCACTTCCTGCAATTGAAGGCAAAAGTGAGTTTTGACCTGTCAGATTAGACAATTGTCAAGCTCCCTCCCTGTCACTCACCATTTCTGTGATTATGCATAGTCTCTTTTGCTTCATTTTTTAGCAATAAGACAATCTCTATATACTTGTACATCAGAACTCCAATGGGTTCCATTGAGCTAAAGGTCCACAATGGATGATGTAAAGTTCAATCACTGATGCCCAATCTATGAAGAAAAAACACCATCACTGAAGCATTGTACCTGTGACGAAATGCATCCAACTAGAAAAACATTTGCAGTCAATTTTAGAATCTGTTACAATGAAGTAACAGGAAACCACACTTACTGAGCAGTTTTGGAGTATGTAATCCAGAAACACATCAGCAACTGCCAAGTATTCAACCAGATCCCCATACTTCATAACCACCTGCAGACCATGTCCAGGTGTTACATGTCTAATACAATTTTTTTTGAGGAAAGAAAAACCAAGAGATAGTAGTTCACATGAGAAAGATAGCATTTCGTGAGTTCTTTCCACACAGATTGAACATTTGAACCTACATTACTTCCCAGAACAAAACAGGTACTACTGTAATGACATTTTCTTCATCTGCAGCAATAATACTCAAAAGTGTGCATGACCTCAAATCCCGACATCAATTAAATGAAGCTGCCTTTAGCTCTACATTGCAAAATTAACTGCTCAGATAACAATATATTTCCAAGATTTGTAACCACACTCTTATTGAACTTTAAATATTTGGGTCCCGTCAGTGCACCTTCCAAACATCATTGAGGACTGCAAGCCGCATTTCTTGTGGTGGATTGCACTCGCAGATGATTGCCCCTAAGAGTCGATAGTTCAGATGCTACCACATAATAAACACACAGAAAAAGGGAATGAATAAAAGAAGCAGACACCATTAGCAGACACTTGTGCCTCCACATTTGCAGCACCTCAAACCTAGGAACTGAGCCATTGCCACATAAGCAAGAGAAACATCAGCTTCCCTCTCCTTTCCTTGAGTTGCACAACAGTGGCAGGGTCACATTTTTCCTTTTGATACTGGACTGAGACTTCACTAACTGTGGCAAGAGTTCATTGGATGAGAACGTTGGCACCTTGCTGCAACCCAGAGCTATGCACTGCAAGACTTCAGATATGCTAATTACATGCAAAAGAGAACTTCCATATGATGAGGTCTCACTTGGGGCAGTGAGAGGTCACATGAGCTTTTGATCATCCGTGAGAGATCTAAAGCATTGCTTCCAACATATGCTGCAGGTAACTGCTTCAGCAGATAGTGCACCACAACAGAAACTGGATCTAAACCTTCTTCCACACCCTTCAAAGCTCCTGGTCTAAGAGTGACAGGTTGGCGCTCTCCAAAAGCATGCCACACATACACCATTTCTTCCTGCCAACACCACAAACCATATTACAGAATCAGTGGCCGACATCCACATTCACATCAAAGTCATAGTGATTTCTAGCAAAAGTGAAGGCTTGCATATTGCAAGAGACATCTAACTCTGGAAAACTACACATTTCTCTGAGCAAGGAGAAAGCCACAATAACACTTTGAAGGTAACCACTATGTCAGTTCCAGCCAAAATAAAACAAACACAACAAGAATGAGTGTGGTCACATGAGTGTCACTCACAATCTGTGTAATCTGGAAACATTACACATTTCAAGTATGAGATCAAGCATGCTTATATGGAGTAAGCTCAGTGGACACACAGAAGTTGGTGAAGAAACAATGTGTGCTATTCATCCCCCATAACAGATAACAATGTAAAACAGGCACAACTATTCCAAAAAAGAGACACAGATGGGCTGTATAAGATATCACCACAATTATGCATGCACACCTGTAAGAGTGTGCTACTGCACCTGATTTGAATTCTTTAAAATGCACTGCATAATCCACTCAATAACAGGCTCCACCAATGACACATATAAACGACGATCCACCCCAGATAAGGTTATGTGCTTGTCAAACTCCCCAGAAAGAACACGCCGAAATAGGACCAGAAAGTCATTCAAACCACTGATCAAGTAACCTGTAACACCAAAAGTTAGGTACTTCAACAATGCAGCATCTCAAGCCTAGCCAAATTTCTCCATTAATGAAAGTACAATTCCCCATCTATAATTGCAGTGAATGCTTCAAAAAGAATTTTCCCAGAAGCAACTAGTAGAACTGGCAAGATAGCTAAAGATAGTGAAACTGTTCAGCAAGGTAGGTTCCATCCAGAAGGGCAAAATTGCGACCTCTGCTCTGTGGGATTGAAGCAGGTACAGGTAATTGTAGAAAGCTTATGAGTGCTCCATAACTTTTAAGTGCATCAGATGGACCTGGAAACATAGCCACATGTATTGTTAAATTTGGCATTAGCAGCATTGGCACAAATTCCAGGTTTTTCCTTCACAAGCAGGAAATGAGGCCCAAAAGATCCAAGGGAGAGATGTTATAGGAAAATCAAGAATTTGAGCACAATGGGGAAAAGCTTTCTACATCTTGTATACTCAATGATGGAATGTACCATGTGGAATAAGCTGCTACAAGAGGACACATTTCAAAAGAATTTGAAGAGTGAAAATCCATAGTGTCAGTGGTACATTATATGCAGAACCAAGTGGCAGGGGTTGAGAAAGTGACAGCAAAACCTGTATCTGAAGGAAGAAGAGCTTGGCCATGGCGAGCCAGATAGAGGTGTGCATATGCAGAAGCCAATGGATCTGACAAGCCCCGCATCATCATTGTTAACCGTTGGATTGAGGCCAAAGGTGGGTCCTTTTCCAAAAAATGCATGCACCTCAATATTGCAATCTCCAGATAACTGCACAAAAAAGAAGTCTCATGCTTCAGAGTATCAAAATCTGTATATCCAGGCATTATGGTGTACAGAAACTGCTTCCAGACTGGGGCTGGATGTCAGATCCTTTGCTTTTGGATGAATGAAAGCACAAAAACAAGAACGATCAAAACTACTGAACGAATCACTGTGGACCTGTCAGAAGAGCAGACCACGTAAAAGGGACGCAATACTTGTAGATGTGACCATGGACCCCAGGGGGAAGAAAAACTCCCAGAATACAAGCAATCAAAATTTCTAAGAGTGATGTCCAATTAAGAGCAAGTCAGTAATCACAAAATGCACATGTTGCACAATAATTCATAGAAATGTAACTACCAGGTGACTCACATGCGAGGAAGGAGCTCACGGATGCAGCCAATTTTGTAAAACCAGTTGTTGCATGTGTCCTTTGCCTCTTGCCGAACGTCATCTGATGTGAAATCCACTGCAGCACACAGTACCCAAAATAAATATGACCTCGCACCACTGAAATCTAGAATTGAGAACTCAAGGTGAGACTTGTTTGAAAAGCATGAAGGTGTTCGCATCTTGTACTGAAAGCATGTGCAACCTTTAGCAAATGAATACATGAACGTGGCCACCTTTTTAAAGTGGACAATTTCAGATTCCTGTAAGTTGGGCTAAGCATTTGCCCAATCTACCTCTGAATGCCTTTGAACTGGGATGCCAACAATGGTTCTTGCATGTTTGCACACAAAAAAGACTTGCAGGTAGTCAGATGCCCTGCTTCTAGGCTTTGTAGTTCCCTAAAAATGGATATCAGTCAACAAGTCACACCAGTTCTTGTTCCAAAAACAAAAGCTGGTTTACATGGCACAAATCAACGTACAAATGATGACTACATGATTCTTATCCAATTATTTTTCATTCCTTTGCATTGATTATATTCCAGTCTCAGTCCCACTCCAGTTTAAACTGGTGCAGCACCTGGTAATATGGCTATCAAGTTGCCAGCATCATCAGTCTCAGCCTTCTTCTTGATTCGAATCCACACCAAGTTGCCTACTGTATCCATGACATCTGTGACCAGAACAAAAAGAGTAGGATAAAATTGTGGAACTGATGTGTCCATCAAAAGCCTGGCAACCTGTCAGCAAGTCATTATGCAAGTCTCAGTCAATTGACTCCAGGGCAGAAATTTAGAATCACAAAATTTTCAGTTAGCACCAGTATGGCTGAGGACACTACTAACATGAGTGTTCTCTGCCTGCAATGAACAAAATTCTTTCCAGAGACTGGAGGGTCTGACTACCTTGATTGACAGTCGCAGGGCTGACACACGCTCATTGTTAAGCCACGCATGGGCAATCTCATTGTTCAGTTCACGCAACCTTGTTACATACTCCTGCTGTGATATTATCTTGGTTTCTTCACGAGCCTCTTTCTCTGGATCTTCAAGCTCCTCTAAGTGTGCAGCCATCACTGACTTCTTCTGGCCTACAGTAATCGTGTACAGTGAGAAAAACAGAACTGCAACAAGAGTAATCCATAGTTGATTGAGAGGTACCAACCCACATTCACTTGGAAGCTTAGGGAGCTGACAGATCAAACACTGCAATAACAGAAATTCACCTCAACATAAACTACACGAACCAAACAGATTTAGGGTTCTGGATTGCAAACAATTTAAAAGCATCAACCTAGAACAAGCATACTTTTTCCAAAAACTGCAAGTTCAAAAGTATAGAAGAAAGTGGACAACCTTTTGGCTCCTTGGAGATGATATCGAATGTCTGCAAAACAAAAACCAAACAAGAAGCTAAGAAAGATCATGCTCCAAACTTTACACCCTTTCAAGTTGCAAGCCAATGGCATATGCTAAAATGGCAGGAGTGGAAAATACAACAAGGAGAAGATCAGCTGATCCACAAATTCAAAGCTGAGATGTGTTCTATGACCAACTCATGACATCACATGGCAAATACAGATGAACAATCTTCCTTCCACAAGAAACCCTAGTAGAACACACAGCTTGCAACACCTGCAAGTGCATAATAAAACAATATGCAACTTTGATGGCTGCATCAACAGTGGACAGAGAAGAAGAATGAACAACCTATTTAGCAATTGGTTTCAGGAATCCTGGAATGGCATTACTCTTAACAGAATGGGACAAACAGATCATGGATGGTTGAGATTCTTCCCAAAACAAAACAAAACAAAAGAATGAGACAATCTCTGTGTCATTTCTTTGGTGAACAATCAGGAACCAAATATGCATAATAACTACTCATGACCAGCAATTATACAAAGAATAATATCCTGCTAATAAGAATGAACTCAGTGAGAGTTCAGGGGGTTATCAGAAAGAGGATTCTTACAGTGGAAACAGTGATGGTACCAGTGGATGCAAATCGTTGCATGATAGAAGCTTTGTACAAATCCCATTCTGAGGCCACTGAATCAGCAAACTCTTCGCTGGTCTTTTTGGTTGAATGCCGGGAAGCTCTAGTTTTGGGCATCAATAAGTCTTCAGGTGGGCTTTGAACTGATACTGCCCTCAGAGGGTCATCAATTGCAATTTTTTTCTCCTGCACCCTTCCATTATCCTGCAGCCTTGTGCATCAGTGAAATCCGTCAATATATCTCCATCCTCCAGCACTCTAAACTTCAACTAAAACACCTGTGAGCATCCCAAAAAACCATCCTAAGGCTTGGGGGAATTTACAGAAATGCTGATTTGAAATTGCCGTCAATTCACATCAGATGGAGTGAAACCACAAAGCTAGAATACAAACTCAGACAGCATGAAATCGGCATGCCAATTCAATCCGGCTCCCAAATCAGCCACCACGACCTACATGCACACAAACAAACTTAGGGTTTTCACTTACAGCAGCTCCTGCATTTGATGTTGGAGCTACATCGATGTTTTGATCTCCTCCGTCCCTGTTCTTTTTGTCACTGATGCTTGAAGCCGCTCTAAGAGGATGCTCCCACGCCGTCGCGGACTGCCTAGACAACGAGAACTCCAGCTCATCGCGCTTGTAATCCCGCTTGCGGAACTTCATGATTCCAACAACGCTGCTACTGCAAAACCAACGAACACACCTCCACACAGCGCGACGACGACGACGACGACATAGGGACCAGCGAAGAAGGTTTACCGTCGAAATGATACCGACCACATAATATACGTACGTACTACGGTGTATTTTGATACGTATATGTAATTTAGACGGGGGATTTTCTTTTTTTTAATTCATACTTCAGTTTGAACACCTAATGTTTCCTCATTGCCCCCAAAAAAAAAATTCAACAATTTTTTTTCAATGTTTTTAAATTATCAATTTTCCATGAACTACAATAATCTACCATGATATTGTCATATGAAATAGTGTGCTTGTGCCAGTTGTGAGAAATGTATTTTATATTTTAAATTAATTTCCAATGATGAAAAGTATTTTAAATTCAATATTTCTTTCAACTTAATTCTAAAAATTATAATATCACTTTCAAGAAATCTCACTCATCAAGGGTTTTCCAGCAATATTAAATACTTGCCCCGATTTCCTTAATATTTTTATTTTTATATATATTTTTAAAAAATTTATAAAGCTATTCAATTTTCAATAACTCTTACATTGTAAGTCTAAATTAGTGTGGGGTTGTTCTCACTTTTTTTTTGGAGAACCACCAATTCTAGTTCTTACAGATTTTTAAAAACCAATTTAGGTCTTTTAAAAAATTCATATTTTAGATATTTCAATTTTTGATTTTATTATTCTTAAGTTGATTCTCAAAGGTGTAATTTTCACAAATTTAAATACTAGTTATTGAACAAATTTTAATAATTTAAATCAAACCTCAATCTTTTAAAAAATTTCCAAAAGTAATACAAATGAAAGGAATTAATAAAATTTGATCAAAATGCAAAAATCTTGTTTTCATCATATTTCTAGAACATCATTTATTTCAAACTTTTTTTAAATTTTCTTCTAAATCAGTATTTGTCACAATCAATTTTATTGAATTAAAAAATGAATTACAACTAATCCTAGGATCATTAAGCCAATTTTTGCTCACAAATATCAATTTTTTTGAATTATCTATTACGAGCAACATCTTTTTAAATTTGTAAACATCCTAGTTAAAGGAAAAAAATCCTCTTGGTTTGAAATTGTGATCATACAATAAATATAATTTGATGTGCAAAAAATTCAATAAGAAAAAACATTGATTCATTCCCCCATCGTTGTAAATGACATTTAATGTCCCTCACATCCACTTGGTATCGCTTGAACATCAACAATTCATTCTTCATAAATTACTTGGTCAGTTCACTTGTGTTAATTGTCATTTGGAAAATATTTAAACTAAAATCCTCATCAATAAGTTGACTTGCCAAAAATTTGAATTTTGCCAAAGGATTTTGCAATACATGATAATATTTCAACAACATTAATCACAAAAACCTTTTATCATACTTTTCAACATTAATTTTATTTTGTTCCTAACCAATAAAAAAAAGATTAGATGAAGGTTTTTATATATAAAGTCCAACACCAAAAATAACATGTTATGGGCTTTTCATTTTTCATATTTTTCCAAGAATGAAAGGAAACAATTTAAGACAGCACCTAATTCTTTTTTTATGGAATGATAATTATGTAACAACTCCATAATCATTTTCCATCATTTATGGAAGGTTTATTTTTAATTTCTTCCTTTAATTTCACACAAAGCATTGTTAAATAACTATGAATGCAAGCACAAGATTGGTTCAACACAAGCAATCACAACAAAAGAAAAATAATTTATAATTATCTCATAAATATGCCATGTTAGAGGAAGTATAATCACTCTCACTACAATTTGTATAATGTAGCAAAAAATAATAGTTTCTTAAAATTGTAAAACTTTTTGAAAACATTATTATTTTGCTATCAAACCTACAAAACATCATGTAACCAATTGAAATGTTATTTTTCAATATTTAGAAAATAAAAAAGGTAATAATGAAAAATAATGAAAAATAAAAACTAATTAAAGTTCTTAAGACAACCTTGCTTTCATTGGATTTTCAATTTCCTGGGATGGAGACCAGAATCAACACAAATGTTATTCCATTCATGTCTACCCTTGTTAAAGTCTTTAAACCAGGTGATGCATTTTTATAAATTAACACATGTAGAGTTTATCGACATATATTTGAATCTTTTCCAAACTTTTTAATCTATTGTGATATATTGACAAGCTTTGAAAAAACATGCACAAAACCAATCCCTTGGAAACTTTCCTCTAACCCAAAACTTCAAGCCCTCTCCATTCACCAAAAGAAAGGGTATTTGGTGAATTGGACAAAAATGCAACATGTTATTTGCATTTATTACAACATAAGGACTCGTCTTTAAATGTAAATCAAGCAATAAAATATTCTAAAGATGCATCTTGTTATCAATTATCAATCCCAACATTTTTTTTCATATCTCCATAAACCATTTCAACGATCCCACGTAAAAAACACAAATGCTTAACAGTTGGAGAAATATTTTTGCATTATGGAATCCCACCAAAAAATATTTAACTTTAATTTCATGAAAATATATTTGCATGATTGTGTTGTGCTTACTTTGGAATACAAGATTCCCATATTTATTTTGAATTTATTGATACAAATTTTCAGCAAGCATTAATTTACAATCCAAAAAACAAATGGAACATTATTTAGACAATACTTTTGGGTCATTCAAGCTTGTTTACACCCCTATTATGGTAGAACGTAACTTGAACAATAAAATAAGGAAAGAAATTAAATTTTTAATGGATATCATGGTGGATTGGAATATATTTGTATGAAAATAATACATGTAATTATGTATTAAAAATGTAAAAATATACATTAAAAATAATTAAAATGTTGTTTAACCTTTATGAAATTTATAATATTTATTTCACATGTGATTCCATGTACTTTGAACCATGTGAAAATTTTAATAATTTTCATTTCACAAATGTGGTTTTTTGTTGACCATAAATATGTGATAATTGGAAATTTTAACAAACAATTATCTTGAAATGAAAGGTGAGAAACATTGTGAATTGAACCAATGCATGAAATTCATTTCAAACATTTATTTAAATGATTAATCAAACCAAATACCTAGTGTAATTTGAAATTTTAAATGAGGTATATTATATGGTGTATATTTTAAATATATCCATGGTTATTTGAATTTAAATGATTAAATTTATGTATTTATTTCAAATCATATTATATGACATTGGCTTTATGAAAATCATAATCCTAAAGCCCAAACACCAAATTTTTAATCCAAAATTAAATTCACCATGTTTTGGGAGGTATATATTACAATGTTAAATTAAAAAAACCAAATGGGGGTCATTGTAATGTGCTTTCACCCCTCAGACTTTAGAAATGAACATGAATGTTTGTGATCATGGAAAGAATACATGCATTATTTACAAAAATTATAGTGGTGGAAGATGAATTGTTTTGAGGTAAATTTGTTTTGAGTGTTTGGAACAATCCATTTGAAATAATTGGTCATTCAAAAACAAACAAACCAAAGTAAAAGGGCTTTATAGACATTGCATATACATAGAAATTGATTGCATATGAATAGATTAGGTCCCATTCATGGGTACCATCACCCATACATACAACACAACAATGGGGGTTGTTGTTCCACATTACTTTCACTAAACATCAGCAAATTATATTGCACCAAATTATTTCTTTTCTATTGAAATTACAAACATGTTTCCACTCCAAGAACCCCAAATTTAAACATTATGGAGCTTAAATGTACACACAACTTAAAGATGGATTGATAATAAACTTAACCAAAAAAATTGAACTTGGTTAAAAAATCCTAAATGGAATTATGTGGACAACATAAGCACATAATGTAATCCCTATATAAAACAAAAATAACTTGCACTAACATTGAAAGGACTATGTTTAAACAAAATGTACATTGAAGTCCAATAACAATTTTTAAACCTCAAAGTGAGTTTGAATGGACTTTATATGAAGTGCATGAAAAATCATTATACAAGTTTTTAAATGTCAATTTTTTATTTTATTGATCTTGCTATTTTATGAAATTATTGCAATGTTATATTATGGATCTTGTTCAACTCTAAAAATGTATGGAATTAACTCATATGGACCACATGTTTGACAATGGCAAAAGATGTCATATATTTGGGTACTTGCACGGTTCAAGTTTTTATGCTTCAAGGTTTAACAATTTAACCAAGCTCCATAATTTGTTACAAATATACTTTTCATCTATTGTAATTTCAATATACATTTCATGTAGGTCTATGTTTTCATAGGTCTTGATCATTTTTCATTGACTTCTACCAATTTGCTTTAACTTTTGTTAATACTAAAAAAATTCTTCCTAATAGGGGAATGAGTCACAAGTTTGTGCATGGGGGGTTTTACTTTTCCAATTGGAAATGTGCAACTTTATTCACAAGCACCATTACCCTAGTCTTGTTTGATTAAAGCTTTAACATTTTTTTTTAAAATCGAGCATCCACCTTAAATTATGTAGACATTACAACTTAATCATTGTATAACTTCAAATCTAAAACAAAACAACCTTATACAAATGAACCCTAAAGGGTCCTTAAATTGTTGTGTTCAAATTATTTATGTAACAAAAATTCCCTACAATGACCCTAACTTAAGTAACATTAAAAGAATTTGTCACATAAGTTTAATAGGAAAATTTAACAAGTTTTTTTTAAAAAATCTTACACCTAATTTTAGATTTTTTTTTGCATAAATCCTAAATTTTAAAGACTGTAATCATTTGATACATAATTGTGAAAGAGATAACAAAAAATTTCATACAATAACCCAAAAAAAACTACAACTTAAACCTAATTTGGGGGCAAAACCTTAAACCCTAAACCCAATATCCCCCTTGTTTATTTGAAGCATATAATATTAAACAATTTATTTGTATTTTATGTCTTTTATGCAAATCACACAAAGCAAAAAGCAAAAAAACATTTTTAATAGTAAAAAAATCACTAATGGATGAGCAATACTTGCATATTTTTTTATCAAAAGGATTATGTTCACATTTAAATGTTATATATATATAGCAAATGCATTCATTTTCATAATGAAAAAATATGTTTATAGATGGGGATAATGTAATATCAACATGTTTTGGGCATAAGATGCAGGTATTGCATTTGACAAGCTCTATGACTAACCCTAAACCATTGGTGACAAAAGTTTAAAACTTTGTAATATCTACATATTCAAACTAGTTATGCATCAATTTGCCCTTAAGGTTTAAATCATGTTATTAGTGATTTTTAATTTTCACTCATGAAATTATTACTCAAATGTTCTATCGTGGCCATAGAATGTGGTTGTCTTTTTAGATGCAAGTATTGTTCATTATGTTTTATTGTTAATGTAATCCATTTTTGGTGTATGGGGGTATTATGTGTAATATGGCATAAGGGGGTGAAGGCCCAAATTTTATAATTAAGAAAATTAGATTTAAAAAAAAAAAGTGGATTGATATAAAAATGTTCAAGTGACCACATTATAAAAATGATGGTTACATGTAAAAAAAGATCATCACAAGCTAAGCTAAATGGTTCAATACAAAAAAATTGTGTACATGCATAAAAACTTCATTATAAGCTTTACTACGATGGTCGATACTATGATATATTTATGATGAATCATCTAAGGAGGATGAATTAGATGTGATGCCCATAATTACGCGATTATTTTTTGTAAATATCATGATTTTTGTCGCATGATGATGAATGACCAATTAATCATGTTCAAGTGTTAATCAAATTGCATTGTCCACAAAAACTTTTTTTGTTGTGCATCGAAACCTATCCGAGCATAAAAAAAACTCACAAAGTTATATTTTGATTAAAAAATGAAAATAATGTAAAAACATAAAACAAATTAAATATGCAAATATATGATCCATGAATGATTTTCAAATCATGATACTTTGATATTACCTCAAATTCTTTTGTTCAATTTTGTTTGGTGGACTATGATGTTCAATTCCACGCATCCCATGCAATTTTGAAAACCTTTGCATAAGACATTTTGCTTGTTTTAATTACCTCAACAAGGTTGTCATCTTTTTCAAGTTGTGCCCATGCATTTTGTGGGATGAACCCCACCCCCCTTGTTATAATGCCAAGGATGCCCAACAACATGTCAAAGGTTAAACGTACCAACAAAGGCCACAATAACTTTTGCATTTGTTATGCTTGGGTTTGAAACTCATCCCTTTAATATTCCACATTTTTTTATTCGATCAAAGGTTTTTTTCCATTTCATTTTTGCCTTACATTCAGGTTGTTCACAATATGAACATTCATAATAGTGTGGTCTTGTCACCCAGGACCCTTGGGATGAGTACATGGACACCTAGATCTACCTTGTTGCATCCAAAGGCCATGTGTTTGATATAAATGTTTATGAAGCAACCACTTGGCTACATAAGAACTAGTGCATGCATCCACCTTGCAACACCATTTTGAACCTTCATGAACTCATTCATTTTTTTCCATTGCATCTGCATGTTCATTTTGTATTAGAAAAAAAACCTATTGAAGCACAAGATTTGGGTTTGAAATTGAGTCTTAAAAAAATCCATCAAGTTTAACATAAGCAGGATGTGAGCATTGCACCCAGGTTAGCCATCGCAATATCAACGTGATGAGGGCATTGCATATTAAAACCTCATGCTAATATTCTATTTAATGACAAAATTGTATTCTAAATGTATGGGTATTGTTATAGTAAAAATTGGCGAAAAAAAAACCCACCCCCACTTGTGCATGGAAAGTGACAATGGGTTGTGTTGGGACCATAAGCAAATTGAAAATGGATATTCAATAATTTGATGACATACCTTGAGAAGCGGGGGTTGCATTCTTCAATTGTATTTGGCACCTTTAGCACCTTACATGCACGTTTTTTCCAAGGAACCATTTTGAAATAAACCAAATATTATTTTAAAACAAAAAAATACACAAAACAATAATTCTTGATTTAAAAATTTTTCATTTTCTTCTTATTCTTCTCATCTTTTGGAGTAGTGCAACACAAAAAGGAAGACGATGGATAATGTAATTGCTCGTTATCATCTACAACACCAAGGCAACACCAAGAGGGAGTAGACAACAATGGATAGTTGTGTTATATGTCATTGTTTATAGTGCCAAAACAACACAAAGGGGAATAGATGATGATAAGCATTTATGTTGCTTGTCACATCTACAACATCAATGCAACATGAAAGGAAAATGATGATGAACAGTGTAGTTGCTCATTGTTGTCTACTATACTAAGGTAGCATGAAGAAGGAGATGATGATGAACAAATGCGTTGTAACTATTCATCATCGTTTATATATTTGGGCAAGACAAAAGGAAGATGATGACAAGCAACTATTTTTCGTCATCTTCTATACTAAGGCAACATGAAGAGGGAAACAACGACAAACATCATAATTGTTCATTGTTGTTTGTATCATAAGGTAATATGAAAGGAAAACAATGATAAACAATTGTTTGTTGTGGTTTTCTTTACTAGGGCAACATGAAATACAACCATTTTCTGTAGTATAAGAACATGAAGAAGATGACAATAAGTAGTTGATCGCTGTTTTTTATAGTACAACAAAAAAAAAAAGAAGACAAGAACGAGTAGTTGCTTGTCATCGTCTTCTACAACACAATGCAAAGCAAAAATAAAAAACAAACAAAAAGGGGTAGGGTGCAAAGTTTACTTGGAGTTGAACTTGGAGACATAGGTGATAGTGCAATGGAGCTCAAGTCGGAATGAGCAATGGTGTTAGAAACGAAGTTACAGACATCAAAGACAAAGTTGCTCGTGTTGGAGGTGAAGTTGCACCCCTCTGGCGGAATGGAGTTGCCAGCCCTAGAATGGGGTTGGAAAGTTTGTAAAATGGGTTTGAAAAAAAAGAAGGGGACGTTTCTTTTGAAAACCCGACCCAAATGAAACTGTTGCAGGTGGTTGGCCTCGGTGGATGAATTGCCCACCATCTAAAACGGACTGGTGCAGGCAGGGGGGCTGGTCGGTTGTTACACTGGGAAGGACCTAACTATCATGTCAGGGGATTAAGTACGCCCTGGATATCAGGTATGACGGAGCTCTTTGGTAGTTAGATTTGGGAAGGCTCTACCGTCATGTCAGGGCATTACACCCTGGAGACATCTGTTACGATGAAGCTCCTTGGTTGTTTGCAATCGAAAAGGTCCTGCTGTCATGGCACGGACTTAGGTACGTTTTTCGAAACGCCTAACAACAGCAGAAGAAAAGATACGCTCTGTAAGGTGCTCTCTGATCAGCACAGAAGCCGCGTGTCCAGCGCAAAGCGAATTATTCTGATCAGCACAGGTATTTACTGTCCTTGATTCCAGAACATCATGGTATGTAAATGCATATTGAGGACGGTTAATAATGCTTATAGCATAGGGTCCTTACTAGACCGGACAGGGCCTCGCTTACACATTTTGTAAGGTCTCAGACCAGGGTTTATCAGAATTTGACAGGTTATTGAGAAGACGAGGCCTTTCATTTTAGTCTTTCGAAAAATTTATCACTTTAACTCGGCCTATGGGCTTCAGGATAGGTACCTCAAAATCCTAAAAGCTTAGACAAGTAAGCGCTTCTCCTATAAAGACAGAATTTCCAAGCTGTCAAAAGGGAATTGAGAAATTGAATTAAGTTCCACCCAAAAGATACACAACTTACAAATGACACAAATTCATCTAAAATGTAGAAGGTTAGCCATAGCCTCGTAGAGGCCGCTCACTCTCAAGAAGTAGGTGTGAGAACCCTCTACCTCCTATGCCCTGGGATCTACATTTGTTTAGGTTCATGATAATGTTTGCCTCTTGCTTTGGGTTTATGATGGGTAAAACCCATGCTTGGGGTACATTCACAAAACATGGGGCTGAACTTGGCTTCTGCCTGGTCCTAGCCCTTCGGCCCCTCAAGGTTTTTTTTCCCACTTTTGCGGTGTAACCACTAGCAACCATCCATCGAAGGATCTAGCCAGATTTGGCTATAGGATGGGTTGGAGACAGTTTTTAAAAGTTGTAATCCTCCTGCTGCTGTTTGGGTGACGTGTAAGAGCTGGTGCCCTAAATCTGGCGACCCCAGTCCGAAAACCTTGATTTTTGACAATTTATTTCAAAAAATTTGAAAAAAGCTTTTGTAGGGGTTCCAATTTTTTTTGACATTTTGGTGAAAATTCAAAAACAAAAAAATGCTACTCTACACATCATGATGACACAAAAAGAGTTGTCAGCAATTTCCTAGTGTATCTGGACAACACATTATAACTTGTAAATTTTTTTTCCAGCAGCAAAACAAGCTTTACAATTTTTGGAGTGAGATTTACAATTTTGGTGCTGTGCCTTGTGAAACCTGCCTATTGTTAAAGGAAAATTCTCACAAATTGCAAGCTGAACACTGAGGGTGAGGGTATTACTGAAATAGGTATGGCATTATTTTGATAATGCCCAAGGTAATTTTAGGGCCAGTTTAGACAAGGATCTAAGGAGCAGGGTCCAATGAAATCAAGCATTCCTATTGGTTAAGAGCTTTAAATTGGTCCTAAGGCCTTTAGACAAAGGTTCAGAACCAAGACGAATCAAATTGTGATTTAGTTTACATGGCATCATTTTGGAGGGAAAACCAATTGGTCCAGACAAAAAAAAAAAAAAAAAAAAAAAGTAAAGGG
>Ga0116231_10002263_pt1 | contig 40226 bp, 35 predicted proteins | sample S1TSphgellanicum_2_FD_89695 | JGI IMG/M metagenome (GOLD analysis project Ga0116231, IMG submission 89695) | Host-associated microbial communities from peat moss isolated from Minnesota, USA - S1T2_Fd - Sphagnum magellanicum MG | ecosystem: Host-associated > Plants > Peat moss > Unclassified...
CCGGCGTCGTCGAGCAGTTTCGCGATCCGCACGCAGGTTTCGGGAGCCGCGCCCGCCGACCCGATCACGGTTTGTCCGATGCCGACGCGCCGCGCCGTTCCCGCACCGAGCGCAAGCGACGATTCGGTCGTCGCGCCGATTGCCAGTGCGATATGCCCGCCGAGGGCGGTCTTGATCGCCTCTTCGTTTCCGAGGCCGTTCTGCAACGAAACGATCGCGCACGTCGGCCGCAGCTCGCCCGAGAATGCGCGCAGCGCGCGCAGCGTATCCGTCGCGCGAACGAAGACGAAGAGCACGTCCGAGGCGAACAGATCGCGCGGTTCCGCGGTCGCGCGCACGATGCGCGCGGTTTCGCCTTCGAGCCGGATGCCGTCGGCGTTGATCGTATCGACGACGTCGCGACGAATGTCCAGGAGCGTGACATCGTTCGCCTCCGCGAGCCGGAAGGCAAACAAGGTGCCGATCGCACCGGCACCGACGATTCCGATTTTCACGAGCGCTTCTTGAACAGGCCGCTTGCGAGAACCCCTACGGCGAACCCGCCGGCGTGGGCGAGATAGGCGGTTCCGGGAACGGCGGCGGCGCCCGTGAAGAGCGGGATGCTGCTCGTGAATTGGAAGATCGCCCACGCGCCGATGACGACGGCTGCGGGCAATCCGAACGCGACCCGCGCGGCGGGAAAGCGGATCAGAAACGCGCCCATGATCCCGGCGATCGCACCCGAAGCGCCCACGATCGGCAGATGGCTGCCGGGTGTGACGGCGAGTTGCAAGAGCGCCCCGCCGATCCCCGCTGCGAAATAGAGGAGGACGAAGCGCCGAACCCCTTCGCGCGCTTCGACGGCCGGCGCGACCGCGGCGAAGAATAGCATGTTGCCGGCGAGATGGACGGTTCCGGCGTGGATGAAGAGCGCGGTTAGGATCGTGAGCGGCGGCCAGGGTGGACTCGGCGCCGCCAGCACGATACCGTGCGCCACATCGTAGGGAACGAAGGCAAATGCGGCGATGACCGCGGCCGGATCGGCGGAGGTCATCGCCGCGTAGTAGACCGCGATATTCGCCGTAACGATGAGAACGGCGGCCGTCGGCTGCGCCCTCATCGCACGAGGCGCCGTTCGCATCTTAAAAGTTTAGCTGCAAGCCGAAATCGGTGCGCCGACCGGTGTGCGTGACGTCGCGCTCGCCGCCGAAGAGATTGAGGCCTTTCGCGAGGCGAAGCGTTGCGTAGCCGTCGAGCGTCGGATGACGCGGATCGTAGAGACGCTCTTCGAGACCGAACGCACCGCCGCCGGGATTGTAGGACGCGAGTTCGCCGAGCCGCGAGTAGATGACGCCGCCGCCGACGTGAAGGCCGCGGCCGATCTTTTCGAGCGCGGCGACGTTCCAGGTCGTCGTGTTCGCACTGCCGATATCGTTCGCGCCGACGAGCAGGCTCGTCGAGCCGGTCGGTAAGAGCGTCGCGTTCACGTCGGTCTGCGGTCCGCGATCGCGCGTGAGCAAGGGCGACCGATCCGTCCCTGCCGCTTCTTGATCGAGCTCGCCGACCCGGATCTGCAGCGCGATCAGACTGTGCGCGATCGTTGCGAGTTTGCTTTTCAAGACCAAGGGCAGGTTTTCCGGATTCGGCGCGCCGCCGGAGCCGTTCGGTGCCGGCTGCATCGCGCCGCTTACCGGCGGCACCGGCGATCCGCCGGGTGCCGGTGTTGCGCCCGCGTCGACACCGTAGACGGCGCTGCGCCCGCCGATTTCGCCCAGCAGCGAGTTCGCCTTTTGCGAGGCGGCATCGAAGTTCGCGATGGTGTCGCGGAGCTGCGCTTGGGTCTGCGCGTTGTTGGTTACCTTGCGCAGGTCACCCGCGATCCCGGCAAACGTCTGCGCCGTGTCGGCGATCCCGCGCGTCGTATCGAGCAAGTTCTGGCGCAGTTGCGGGTTCTTCGCGAGGTCGTGGATCTGGTCGGCAGTGTCGTTGAGGGTGTGCGCGGCCAGGTTGAACTGATCGAGCAGCGTGCCGATCTTGCTGCCGTTCTGAGCAACCACCGTATCCATCCGGCGCGTGATATCGACGATGTTCGAGCTTCCGGTGTCGATCGCGAGCGAGAGTGTGTTTTCGAGCGCGTCGAGGCGCTTGGCGAGCTTTTGCGTTTGTGCGTTCGTCGTGATCGCGATATCGTTGGCGTTGGAGAGCGCCGACTGGAACGTGTCGAGCAGCTTCGGTTCGCGCTTTTGCAGATCCGCGAGCAGGGTACCCAGTTGCTGGACCTGGCCCTGGCCCTCTTGCAAGAGATCGCTGAGCGTCGCCGGATTGGTGCCGATCGGCTGCTCGTCGCGCGGCAAGATTTCGCGCGGCAAGAGCGCGACCGCCGGCCGGGTCGCCCCACCCTCACCGCCGGCCCGTCCGATATCACGGCGCTTCGGTACGATCTCGAGCGTCGCATCGCCCGTGAGCGGCGCCTGGATGATGAACTGCGCGTCGCGCGGGATATCGACGCTGTTATTGACGGCCAGGATCACTTCGACGGTGAAGTCGTCCGGCTGGAGCTTGACCTCGTCGACGACGCCGACGTTCACGCCGCTCTCGTACACGAGCGCGCCTCGGTGGATGCCGGAGGCCGATTTGAATTGAACCGCGACCTTGTAGCGGCCTTGGGGGCCGACGTTCTGCAAAACGAGGACTATCGCGAAGAGTGCGGCGATCCCGAGTAAGACGAAGGCGCCCACGATGACGTTTCTGCTCATGGTTTAGATCGGAATCGGTCCGACTTCACTCCCCTGCAAGAATTGTTGAACGATCGGGTTGATCGACATCATGATCTCGTCGACCGTTCCGTACGCGATGATGGCACCCTCGAAGAGCATCGCAATGTAGTCGGCCATGAGATAGATGCTCTCGAGATCGTGTGAGACGACAACGGCCGTACTATTCAGCTGACGGCGCAGGCGAACGATCGTATCCGTCAAGAGATGCGTGATGATCGGATCGAGACCGGTTGTCGGTTCATCGTAGAGTACCGCGGCCGGGTTCGAGATGACGGCACGCGCGAACCCGGCGCGTTTCACCATGCCGCCGGAGAGTTCGCTCGGATAGCGTTCCATCACGTGCGCGAGACCGACGGAGTCGAGCGTCTGCTCGACCAGCTTGAGGATATCGCTCTCCTTCATCTTCGTATTCTCGCGCAGCGGAAGCGCAACGTTGTCGCCGATCGTGAGCGAATCGAAGAGGGCGGCGAATTGAAACGAAAAGCCGATCGAACGCCGCATCTCGATGAGTTCGTCCTTGCGCAGCGTCGTGAGATCCTTGCCGCGGACGAAGACGCGACCGGAATCGGGCACTTTGAGCCCGTTGAGCAGGCGCAGGATCGTCGATTTCCCGGCGCCGGAGAGTCCGATGATGCAGGTGATCGCGCCCTCGACGATGTCGAGCGTGAGGTTCTGCATGACGACCTTCGTGCCGTAGCGGACGCCCACGTCCTCGAGCCGCGCGAAAAGCGGTCGATCCATCTAGCTCTGAAAGAGCACGGCCGAGAGGCCGAAGTTGAAGATGAAGATCAGAATGATCGAGACGACGACGGCCCCGGTCGTCGCCTTGCCGACGCCGGCCGCGCCGCCGCGCGTGCTGAGCCCCTGATAGGAACCGATCGAGGCGATGATGATCGCGAACACGACCGATTTGATCAGCGAGCGCGGCAGATCGCCGATCGGCAGCGACGAGCGGGCGGAGTCGATGAACGAGCCGTAGCTGATATGGGCGTAGATCTGCGCGATATACATGCCGCCGATGCACGAGATCAAATCGGCGATCGCGGTGAGAACCGGGAGCATCACGACGAGCGCAACGAGTCGCGGGACGACCAGCATGCGAATCGGCGAGAGTCCAAGCGAGAGCAACGCTTCGATTTGCTCGGTGACGACCATCGAGCCGAACTCTGCCGCGATCGCGGCTCCAGCCCGGCCGGCAACGACGACCGCCGTGAGCATCGGGCCGAGCTCGCGGACCACGGCGTACGCAACCGCGCCGCCGACGAAGTTGCCGACACCGTAGCGTACGGCTTGCAGCGCCGATTCCAGCGAGAACACCATCCCCGTGAAGAGCGCGGTCAGGAGCACGATGGACCACGATCCGACGCCGAGGAAATACATCTGGTCGAGCGTCTCTTTGACGCGAATCCGCAGGCGGCCGATGAAACTCGCGGACTCGCCGAGCAGGTTCGCGACCCCGCCGGCATACTCGAGAAAGCCGACCGTGTCGCGACCGGCGTTCTCGATCACGTTCATGCGCGACCGATTTCCGCGAGGGTCGAGAGGACGCCTTGCGTGATCTCGATCCGCTTGGCGGCGACGCCGCGTTCTGCGGTCAGATTATACTGCCGCTGGTAGAGCGTTTCGAGTTCGCGATCGACCGCTTTGAGGTGACCGTGCGCCTCGGCCGAGAAGCGCGTAAAATACCGCCGGACTTCGGCTAGGTAGCGGCCGACCTCGGCCGCTTGGGGTTCTCCGCTCGCGAGCGCCCGTTCCATACGGGTTTGGAGCGCCGCGAGCTTGCGATCGCGGATCGCGAAGGCGCCGACGGCTTGGACCAAGCCGCGAAGAGCTGCGCTATCGGGCACGTTCGAGCGCGTCACGCTGTGCGGCGTGCAGGCTGCGAATACCGCCTGCCGCAAGGTCGAGCAGCGTTCCGAGCTGTTCGCGCGTGAACGGCGCGCCTTCGGCGGTGCCCTGAAGTTCGACGAACCCGCCGGCACCGGTCATCGCCACGTTCATATCGACCGCGGCGCGCGAATCTTCTTCATACGGCAGATCCAACACCGGGACGCCATCCACGATGCCGACCGATGTCGCGGCGATTTGATCGGCCAACGGCCACGTCTTGGGATCGGCCGGATCGAAGCGCTTGCGCAGCGCAAGCGCGAGCGCGATGTACGCACCGGTGATCGACGTCGTGCGCGTTCCGCCGTCGGCCTGGATTACGTCGCAATCGACCCAGATCGTGCGTTCGCCGAGTTTCGAAAGATCGACCACCGCGCGTAGGGCGCGTCCGATGATGCGCTGGATCTCGTGCGTGCGGCCGCCGATCTTCCCTTTGCTCGACTCGCGCTGGGTGCGCTCGCTGGTCGCGCGCGGCAGCATCGCGTACTCGGCCGTGATCCAGCCGGTACCGCGCCCGCGCATCCACGGCGGCACCTTCTCTTCGAGCGTCGCGGCGCAGAGGACACGCGTGTTGCCGATCGAGATCAGCGCGCTCCCCTCGGCGTACTTGAGGTAGTCGATCTCGACCGTGAACGGCCGCGCTTGGTCGGCCGCGCGTCCGTCAGCGCGCGCGAAGGCCGTTGTAAGTGGCATCTGCGCTACTCGACCGTGACCGTTTTGGCAAGGTTGCGCGGCTGATCGACATCTTTGCCGCCGAGATCGGCGATGTGGTAGGCGAGCAGCTGTAGCGGGATCACGTTGACGATCGGCGAGAGCAGCTCTTCGACCTTCGGCACCCACAGCACGTGATCGGCGATCGCGGCCGCCTCGTCGTCGCCTTTGTTCGCGACGAGGATGATCGGCGCCTGACGGGCCTTGGCCTCGGCGAGGTTCGAGAGCATCTTCTCACGCACGCGGCCTTCGGTGACGATCCCGATCACCGGGGTCTGCGGATCGAGCAAGGCGATCGGACCGTGCTTCATCTCGCCGGCGGCGTAGCCCTCAGCGTGAATGTAGGAGATCTCTTTGAGTTTGAGCGCGCCTTCGAGCGCCGTCGGCACGTTGACGTAGCGCCCGAGAAATAACGCGGAGCGCGCGCCGAGCAGCCGCTGAGCAACGGCTTCGATCGCGGCATCGGTCTCGAGGACGACGTTGATCGCTTCGGAGAGCAGCTTCGTGCCCTTGGCGATCCGGCGCAACAGCTCCGGTTCCGCTGTTCGGCGCAGGCGCGCGAGGTAAACGGCAAAGAGCGTCGCCGCAATCGATTGGGAGACATAGGTTTTGGTCGCCGCCACCGAGATCTCCGGACCGCCGCGCGTAAGCAGCGTCCCGTCGGCAAGGCGCGTCAGATGCGATCCCACCACGTTGGAGATCGCGAGAATCGGCGCGCCGACTTCCTTTGCGATTTTGACGGCTTCGATCGTGTCGGCCGTCTCACCGGACTGCGACATCGCGATCGTGAGCGTGCGCGGGTCCATCGCGCGGTCGCCGTACCGGAACTCCGAGGCGAGCTCCATTTCGACCGGGAGTTTGCACAGCGCGCGCATCAGGTACATCCCGACCATGCCGGCGTTATACGCGGTCCCGCAGCCGGTGATCGAGATTTTCGTCATCGCGCGTAGCAGCGACTCATCGAGGTTGATCTCGGCGGCGAGTTGCACGTCGCCCGACTCGTCGATGCGGCCCGCCAACGTCTCCTTGATGACGTTGGGTTCCTCGAAGATCTCCTTGAGCATGAAATGCTTGAAGTTGCCCTTTTGCGCGCTCGTGACGTCCCACGCGATGTGCTTGGGTTTGCGGGCGACCGGCGTGCCGTCGAAGGCCGTAAGCGTGTAGCCGTCGCACACGACGTCGACCATCTCGCCTTCTTCCACGATCAGCATCTCGCGCGTGTATTTGAGCAGCGCAGGGATATCCGAGGCGACATACATCTCGTCGTTTGCGAGCCCGACGATCAGCGGCGAGGCGCCGTTGCGCGCGAAGACGAGCCGCCCAGGATCTTCCGAGGAGATCACGCCGAGCGCGAAGGCGCCGCGAACTTGGGCCAGCGAATGGCGGATCGCCGTCGTCAGGTCGCCGTTATAATTTGCTTCGATGAGGTGGGCGAGCACTTCGGTATCGGTCTCGCTCTTGAAGATGTGACCTTCGCCGAGCAGCCGTTCGCGTAGCGCCGCGTAGTTCTCGATGATCCCGTTGTGGACCACGGCGAAGCGGCCGCTGCAGTCCATGTGCGGATGCGCGTTCGCATCGGACGGGCGGCCGTGGGTCGCCCAGCGGGTGTGCCCGAGGCCGGTGGTGCCGTGGATCGCGCCGCCGTTCTGTAGCCGCTCGGCAAGCCGAGCGAGCTTCCCCTCGGCCTTGGATCCGGTCAGAACGCCGTCGGCATCGATGACCGCGATCCCGGCCGAGTCGTAGCCGCGGTATTCAAGACTCGCCAACGACTCGATGATGATCGGCACGGAGTCCTTGGCTCCGATGTAGCCCACGATTCCACACATGGCCTACACCCTTCGCCGCGCAACCGGCGACTCCGCGCACGCTACGGTGTCATGCCGGTTACTTGATGCCTTCTTTGGTGCGGCGGTAGGGGATCTTCCCGAGCCGGACTTCGTTGAACGCGGTCGAGACGGGCTTGTTCGGGTTGACGTTCTGCGAGAGGGCCGGCGCGCCGTTGTTGAGTTGTTTGGCGCGTTTGGTCACGACGTTGACCAGGGTGAATTTGGAATCGACGTGTTCCAAGAGGCCGTCGAGATCGCCGAAGACTGAGTCGCTCATTTTAGGTATTTTCCAGTTCTTTGATGCGGGCATCCTCGTACCGGTAAATGCGGAACCGTTCCGCCCGGACGATGGCTTCGAGGTCCTCCACGGCCAGATGCGGCCGGGCTTCCTCGTTGATCAGCAGATAGTCGAAGAGTTTGACGAAGGTCCATTCCTGGTGCGCGATCTCCATGCGCGCCGCGATCTCCGCATTGGTTTCCGTGCGCCGCGCTTCGAGGCGCGACTGCAGGTGCGAAAACTTGTCGGGGACCAGAAAGATCAGAACGGCACCGGGAAACCGTTCCTTGATCGCGAGCGCTCCGTTGACTTCGGGCTTCATGATGATGTCGTAACCGTCACGAAGCTTTTCGTCGATGAACGCCCGCGGCGTGCCGTAGAGATTGCCGTTGTATTCACGCGTTTCGAGAAATCCATCCGCCCGTTGGCGCCGGATGAACTCTTCTCGCGTAACGAAGTAATAGTCGACCGTGTCGCGCTCGCCGGGCCGTGGATCGCGCGTCGTAGCCGACACCGAATACCGCAGCCGCGGATGACGCTTCATCAGGGCCTCGACGAGCGTATCTTTTCCGGCCCCGGAAGGCCCCGACACGACGAACAAAAGACCCGGACCCAAGCGTTGCGACGCCTCCCTACTTCCCCGGCGAAACAGTGGGATTTCCGGCCGGTCACGAATCCCCCCTGCCCGTGACCACCGATTGGCTGATCTTCCGGCGCGCGGCCGCCGAACTCGACCGCATCCTGCGGGGCGGGCGCGTGACCGACTGCGGCCTGCTCGAGGACGGGCGCTTCGCCGTGCGCTTCGGCGGCTTGCGCGGTCCGGTCCGGTCGGTGACCCTTGCCGTGGACGTGTTCGGCTCGCCGCCGCTGGTTGCGCTCGAGCCGGAGGAGCCGGCGCTCGCGGGCGATCCCGGCTGGACGCGTGCGATCTCGGCGGCCCTGCGCGGGATGCGCGTCCTCGGCGTGCGCGCGCGGCGCGGCGACCGGGTCGTGGTCGTGCGCTTCGGGACGGAATCGCGCTTTGGGGTCGCAAGCGAGGTGCGGCTCGTGCTCGAGCTGGTGCCGCGCTACGGCAACGTCCTCTTGCTGCGCGACGGGACCGTCATCGCCGCCGCAAAGCAGTTCTCGCCGGCGGAGAACGAGACGCGCAGCGTCCAGCTGGGCCAGCCGTATCTGCCGCCGCCGCTGGCCGCCGTCCGCGTGCCGCGGCTCATCCACGAATCTTTCGTCGCCCAGGCGGTGGCCGTGCCGGAACCGCAGCGCGAGCGCTGGATCGCCGGCCGGGAATCGGCCTTGCTCGATTCGACCGCGGGCGACGCGGACGGCATCGGCGACGTCTTCGTGTATCGCTCCGCGGGCCGGCTGCGCGCCGCGCACGTCGTGCGGCTAACCCAGTTCGGCGAGCCCGACGAGGTGCGCGAGACGCTGCTCCCGCTCTTGGCTGAAGCCGCGAACGAACGCGACGACGCCCAGGCGGCAAATGCCCGTGAACGCGAGCGGCGCACGCTGCTCGGCCGGATCGACAAGCGCCGGACGGCGATCGAACGCGAACTCGCGGGCCTGCGCGAGCGTGCCGCCGATGCGGACGCCCGCTTCGCGCTGCGCCGGGCCGGCGAACGCCTCTTCACCTACGGCCACGAAGCCCAGAGCGGCGCCGCTTCGTTCGAACCGTCCGACGGCGAGGGCCGGATCGTGCTCGATCCGACCCTCGATACCGTTGCCAACGCGCAAGCCTACTTCGCGCGCTACCGCAAAGCAACGGATGCGTTGCCGCACATCGAGCGCCGGACGGCGGAACTCGAGGCGCGGCTGCGTGCCCTCGACGAACTTGCCTTCGAGACGGCCCGCGCCGAGGCGTCGACGCTTGCCGAGCTGGTCGCGTCGCTGGCCGAGCTCGAAGGCAAGCCTGCTCCCGCCGGGGCGGGAAAACCGGCGCGCGGCGCGGCCCGGCCGCGCGCCATCCTGCGGGTCGACCGTCCGTCGGGTGCGCGGATCTACGTCGGCCGCTCGCCGCGCGAGAACGCCGAGGTGACCTTCAAGATCGCCCGCGCTGACGATCTGTGGTTTCATGCCCGCAACACGCCCGGCTCGCACGTCGTCCTGCAGACCCCGGCCGGCATGGCGCCCTCGGACGCGGATCTCGACGCGGCGGCCGATCTCGCCGCCGAACACAGCAAAGCCCGCATGGCCGCGCGGGTCGAGATCGACTACACGGAACGCAAGTACGTGCGTAAACAGCGCGACGGCGCGCCGGGCCTGGTCTGGTACACCAACGCCCGCACGCGAATCGGGCGGCCGGACGCCGCTCAGGCCGTGGGCGCGAGGTCCGGGTAGCGCGCGCGCACGTCGGCGATCTCGGGCGTACATTCGCGCAGCGCGCCGACGATTCGTGACTCGTAGCGGCTGCCGGCGCCGCGTTCGATTTCATCGAGCGCGAGGCCGACGCTGAGCGCATCGCGATATGGCCGGTGCGAGGTCAGCGCGCAAAAGGCATCGGCGACCGCGACGATCCGCGCGGCGAGCGGGATCGCTTCGCCTTTGAGCCCGGCCGGGTAGCCGTTGCCGTCAAACCATTCGTGATGCGAGTTCGCGATCTGCGCCGCGAGCAGCAAGAGCGGCGTCTCGCGCTCGCGGACGATCGCGGCGCCCGCCTCCGCATGCCCGTGAGCGGCGCGGCGCTCGACTTCGGTAAGCCGAGCCGGTTTCTGCAGCACGCGATCCGCGACGCTAAGTTTGCCGATGTCGTGGATGCGCGCAGCCGCCGCGATGCTGCGGACCTCGTTGGTCGAGAGCCGCAGTTTGTTCGCGATCGCCTCGGCGATGAGCGCGGTGCGTTTGCAATGGTCGGCGAGGCGTTTGTCGCGCCCTTCCATCACGCGTTCGAGCGTCTCGATGAGTTCGAGGTCCTTGGCGTCGACCGTGCCTTGCAGTAAACGAACCTGCGTTTGAGCATTCTCGGCGCGCATCAGCGCTTCGCGCTTGAGGTTGTGCATGACCATGAAATTCTGCGCGAGAGCGATGAACTCGACCGGGTCGACGGGCTTGGTGAGAAACGCGCTCGCCCCGTTCTGGGCTGCCGTACGACGCAGCTCCTTATCCGAGGTCGCGGTGATCATGATGATCGGCACATCGTGCCGGCCGCGTATCTCACGGAACGCGCGGATGAAATCGACCCCGGCCATCTCGGGCATTTCTTGGTCGACAAGAACGAGCGAGACGTCGTTGATCTCGGACCACCGCAGCGCAGACTTTGGCGAGAGAAACGCATTTGACGACGAGTTCGGGATCTGTGTGATGACCCGAGCATAAACTTTGAGGTTCGTTTCGTGGTCGTCGACCACCATCACACGGTTCACAAGGCCTCCGCGCGATACTCGCGCACGGTCTCACGCAGCGCAGCGTATGCCCCTTCGAGCTGCGCTGCGAGTTCGGTCACCCCGTCCAGGCGGGCATTTCGCGCCCGGTCTTCGATTTCCGCGCTGATCCGGGTGACCGCGACGGCGCCGATGTTCGAGGCGCTGCCCTTGATCCCGTGCGCGGCCCGCGCAACGCTCGTCGCATCGCCTTCGGCAAGCGCCTCTTTGAGCCGATCGACGTGTTTGATCCCCGTGCCGAGCGCCATTTCCAAGAGCTCGACGATCCCGGCATCGTCGTCTTCGAACGCCTCACGCAGCCGGCTCAAATCCAGGATCGCGCTATCGGGCAACGGCGCCCGTCCCGGCGAAACGTTCGATCGTCGCCTGCACGGCCGCGAGCTGAACCGGTTTGGAGAGATAGTCGTCCATCCCCGCCGCAAGACACGCGTCGCGATCGCCTTCGAGGGCGCTTGCGGTCATCGCGATGATCGGTGTATGCGCCCCGCGCGCTGCCTCCCAGGCGCGAATCTCGCGGGTCGCGGCAAAGCCGTCGACCTCCGGCATCTGACAATCCATGAAGACCACATCGTACCGTTCGCGCTGAACCGCATCGATGGCCTCGCGCCCGTCCGTGGCAAAATCGGCGGTGTAGCCGAGTTTCTTGAGTTGCTGCTGCGCGAGTTTGCGGTTCACCGGATGATCTTCGGCAACGAGAATCCGCACACGCGGTTGGCCGGCCGCGGCCACGGGGGCCGGGACGGGCGCGTGCACGGGCGCGGCGTCGCTGCTGCCCGCCGAGGCAAGCGCATCGAAGAGCGAGCGCTGGCGAACCGGTTTGCGCAGATAGGCGCGGAAGCCGCGCGCGAGGGCGTCGGCGGCCCGCCCCGGCTCGTCGACCGACGAGAGCAGGATCAGCGGCGTCGTCGCGATTGCCGCTTCGCCGCGCACGCGGGCCGCGACCGCGAATGCATCGCTCCCGCCGGCGTCGTTGCCGAGGATCGCCGCGTCGAACGGCGCCCCGCGCAGCGCGGCGGAACGAAGGAGTTCGAGCGCATGGATCGGCGTCCCGACCGCCGTCGCGACCGCGCCCCAGGCGAGCAGATATTGGTCGATCACGCTGCGCGTGACGGCGTCGTTCTCGAGCAGCAAGACGCGCCGGCCGCGCAAGCTCGGCGAGGTAACCGTGAGATCGTCGTCGGCCCGTTCGAACGGGATCTCGATCCAGAACGTCGAGCCCTCGCCGGGTGCGCTCTCGAGCCCGATCGTGCCGCCCATCAGTTCGGTCAGGCGCTTCGAAATCGAGAGACCCAGACCCGTCCCGCCGAATTTGCGATGCGTCGATCCGTCGGCTTGCTGAAAGGGTTGGAACAGCAGCGCGCTTTGCTCCGGGGCGATACCGGGTCCGGTATCGTTGACGGCGATGCGTACGTGGACCGTGCGTTCGCCGCTGACGCGCACGACCGTGCTGCGAATCGCGACGTAGCCGTTCGCCGTGAACTTGATCGCGTTGCCGACGAGGTTGAGCAGCACTTGGCGCAGCCGGTCGACATCGCCGTTCACGTAGCGCGGCACGTCCGGCGCGATGAACGTGACGAGCGAGAGGCCTTTCTTGCGCGCCGTCGCGCCGAGGATGTCGCCGGTATTTTCGATCGCCGAGACGATCGAGAACGGCAGCGATTCGAGCTGCACTTTGCCGGCCTCGATCTTCGAGAAGTCGAGGATGTCGTTGATGACGGCGAGCAGCGAGTCGGCCGAATCGCGCACCGTCGTCGCATAGTCGCGTGCTTCGTCGGAGAGCGGCGTCTGCAGGAGCAGCTCCGACATCCCGACCACCGCGTTGATCGGCGTGCGAATCTCGTGCGACATCGTCGCCAGAAACTGCGCCTTGACGTTGGCGGCTTCGATCGCGCGGTCACGCGCCGCGTGGATCGCTTCTTCCGCCCGCCGCCGCTGCGTGATATCGCGGCCGATCAAGACGCCGCTCCCGGTGAAGCCGAGTTCGAGCGGAAACCTGTGGCCGTTGCGCCGGCGTGCGTCGACCTCGAGCGTGACCGGGCCACGCTGCGCCGCAGCGCTCGAAACGAGCCGCCGATAGTCGGGGATGAGTTCGTCGATCGGCGTTCCCGCGACGGGTTCGGCAGCGAATCCGAAGAGTTCGCGCGCGGCCGGGTTCGCTTCGATGATCCGGTCGTCGGCATCGATCGAAAAGAGCGCATCGCCGACGCCGTTGACGATCGTGCGCAGGCGTTTCTCCGCGCCCGTGACGATGCCGATGAGACGCCCGGTCTCGTAGAGCAATGCGCCGAGCACGACGCTCGCGGCGACGAGTGAAACCGCGCGCGCCGCATACCAGCCGAGCGAGAAGCGCGCGCCGCCGGCCAGGGTCACGGTTACGTCCACCAGCATCGCATACGTCGCGACCGCGAGCCACAGCTGCGCGACCGTCCGGCCGCGCCAGAAAAACGCGGTCAGCGCCGCCGAGACGAACAGCAGTGCCACGATCGCCGGCCCGATGCCGAGCGCGATGAGCGCATGATAATCGCCGTGCGACACGAGCGCCGGAAACCAGGCTTGGCGCACCAGCAGCAGCGTGACGAGCGCGATCACAAGGACCGTCGTCGCAAGCACCAGCATGCGCCGTTCGCGCGTCCCGTTGACGGGCGGCGAGCGGTCATCGCGGCGGGCTGCGACGATGTAGGCTAGCACGAAGAGCGGGAAGCCGCCGTGCCACAGCACCCAGATCCAGATCGCCGTCTGCGGTCCCGCACCCAGCAGTCCGGTGGGCGAAAAGACGCCCGGAAACGTGAGCGCCTGAGCGACCACGATCAACCCGGTGTAGAGGTATCCGCAGCCGAGAAACGCGAGCGCGCGCGATCCGTTGAGGCTTGCGTCGCGCAAGAGCAGATACGCCGTCAGGAAATCCGTGACGCACGTGAAGGTCATGAATGCGGGCAAGAACGGCGCTACCGGATCCAACTGGCGGTGCGCCGCGGGGATGACGGCGACCGCAGCAAGGGTGAGCGCGACGGCGACGATCACGGCGACGATCCGCTGCCGGTCCATCGCGGGGAAGGTCGACAGGCTCAAGCCGGCGGGTAGGCGTTCCATAACTCCATTTATCATGTCGGTCGATTGAACGACCGGGCGCAGCCGTTAGACCGCACGCTCGCAGAACATGGCGTCGCCGAACGAGAAAAACCGGTAGCGCCGTTCGATCGCCGCCGCGTACGCCGCCCGGATCGGCGCGTAACCGGCAAACGCGCAGACCAGCGCGAGCAGCGTCGAGCGCGGCAGATGGAAATTCGTCAGCAACGCGTCGACGACGGCGAACCGGAAGCCGGGCGTGATGAACAGCGCCGTCTCGGCGCTGCCGGCGCGCAGCGCGCCGCCGCCGGCGAGTGCCGCCCCCTCCAGCGCGCGAACCACGGTCGTCCCGGCCGCCACGACGCGCCGCCGCTCGGACCGGGCGCGTTGCAGCGCGTCGGCGGTTTCGGGCGGGATCGTGTACCGTTCTGCATGCATCACGTGCTCGTCGAGCCGGCTGCCCGTCATCGGGCGGAAGGTGCCGATCCCGACGTCGAGCGTCAGGCGGACGATCTCGACGCCGCGGGCGGCCGCCGCGGTGAGGATCTCGGGCGTGAAGTGTAACGACGCAGTCGGCGCCGCCACGCTGCCGGGGACCCGCGCAAAGACGGTTTGATAACGCGCGGCCCGCTCGGGTTCGCCCGCCGGGTGCGTCGCGTCGACGACGTAGGGCGGCAGCGGAATCTCACCGCACGTCCGCAGCAGCGCTTCGAGGTCCACATCGTCGTCGAAACGCAGCACGCGCGGGCCGTCGTCCAGGACGTCGACGACCTCCGCCCGGGCATCCGGGAACGCGATCGTTGCGCCGGCGCGGAGCCGCTTGCCGGGCCGCACCAGCGCAAACCACTCGCGCGCCGCGTAATCGAAGCCGTCGCGGTCGCGCGGCCGCAGCAGCAGCGCCTCCGCGCGCCCGCCGCCCGGTAACGTTCCGACGAGCCGTGCCGGGACGACTTTGGTCTCGTTGAGGACCAGCACGTCGCCCGCCCGTAAGAGCGACGGGAAGGCGGCAAAGGTCTCGTCTCGCGGCGGACCCGGCGGGTCCACGACGAGCAGGCGGGCGAGCTCGCGGCGGGCCGCCGGTTCGCGTGCGATCAACTCGTCGGGGAGCGCGTAATCGTAGGCGTCGACCCCCGCAAGCGCGGCGGGCGTCAAGAGTTCGTCGGGACGCGTTGCCGTTCGATATCGAGGAACGACGCGAGTTTGCGCTGATCCTCGTCGCTCACGTCGACGAACAAGATGCCGCACTGGAACGTCTCGCGTTCGAAGGGCCGGATCCAGCGCACTTCGCCGCGCAGCTCCAAGAACGGCTGCTTCTTCATCGTGAACGTATACTTCGTGCCCTTCGCGAGATACTGATCGGTGATCACGCGCATCCCGGTCGCCGAAATATCCGCGATCGCGCACCGGAAGAGCGTATACGAGAGCTTGTCCTCGACGACGACGTCGATGAACTTGCGCAGCCGTACCCCGCCGACTTGCTGGCGTTTGTCCGAGTCAGCCACGGGCGAGCACCGTCCCTGGAAAGTAAAAAGCGAGGATTTGGGAAACGCTCGCGCCGGCGACGCTCATACCGCGCGCACCCCACTGACACAATCCAACGCCATGACCACGTCCGGAGCCTTCGATGACGGCTTGCGCGACGGCCTGCGTCGAATCGATGCTCACGCGGCGAATCCATGTGCTTCGGATCACGCTCGGGCCCACGAGCGTGCGGAATTCCGTCGTGGTGAGCGTAACGGTCGATTCGCCTGCAAGGACGTCGAGGGTGCGCGGCCGGCCGCTCGAATCCGCGGGACCGAGTGCGAACCCGGTGATCGGGCCGCGGATTCGCGTGCCTAGGGCCGCTGCGATGCTCGTGAGCGCGACCGAACGCTGCCAGCGATAATCGGGCGCCGCCGTGCAATACGGGCAAGCGACGCCTCGCAAGTACGGTAAGCCGGCATGCCCCCACAGATCACCGGCGTCTTCGGTATGGCCGCCGCAACACGAGGCGTAGAAAACGCTTGCTGGGCCGCCGGCATAGGTCAATTGCACCGCACGCGTCGCATCGACCGCCGCGATGCAGGCCGGCGATTCGGCGCCGATCCCGCCGTAGCGCTGGTCGCTCTCGGTCATCGTGACGTCGAACGGACGGCTCAGCGTGCGATGCTCGAGCGCGTAGGTGCGCGCGAGGATACTCTGCGCTTGCAGGGCGGCAGCCGGCCAACCGGGCGACGCTTCGAGTCCGACGACGCCGTACAGATACGTCTCGACATCAAGGTTGGCGACCACCGCCTCGCGCCCGTCGGGCATGTGGACGATCGCCGGTGCACCGCGATACCGCGCGCCGCCGAAGATGAAACTCTGCGCGTCGAACGGTTGCGGCGCGTCGGCACCGCGGTCGGCGCTCACGAGGATCCGGATCCGCGTCGCGGGCGACGGGGTCGACCACACGTCGAGGCCGCCGGTGAAGAACGCCGCGGCGGATGCGCTCAAGAAATCGCCGCGCGAAATCACAAGAGGCGTTCCTGAACGGCTTCCGCGCCGGCGCCGGGTGCCGGATCGCGGCCGAGATGCAGCAACGCGCCGCGCGTGATCTTGCGTCCGCTCGCCGTGCGCTGCACGAACCCCGTCTTGAGCAGATACGGTTCGACCACGTCTTCGAGCGTTTCGACATCTTCGGTGAGCGTCGCCGCGATCGCATTGATGCCGACCGGACCGCCCGCGTACTGGTCGGCGATCGTCGCGAGGTACGCACGGTCGAGCCGGTCGAGGCCGAGCCGGTCGACGCCTTCGCGCGCCAGGGCTTCGTCGGCGACGTCCGCCGTGATCACGCCGCCGGCGCGCACTTCGGCGAAGTCGCGCACGCGGCGCAACAGCCGGTTCGCGATGCGCGGCGTCCCGCGGCTGCGCGCCGCGATCGTCGCGGCACCGGCCGGTTCGATCGCGATGCCGAGCACGCGCGCACTGCGCTCGAGGATCTGCTCGAGATCTGCGGGTTCGTAGTAATCGAGGTGATGCACGATCCCGAAGCGGTCGCGCAGCGGCGCCGAAAGCATCCCGGCGCGCGTCGTCGCACCGATGAGCGTGAAGCGTTTGAGCGGCAGTTTGATCGTCTTCGCATACGCACCGGCGTCGACGACGAAATCGATCTGAAAATCCTCCATCGCCGGATACAAATATTCCTCGACGACGGTACCGAGGCGATGGATCTCATCGATGAAGAGCACGTCGCCGGCATCGAGCGCGGTGAGGATCCCGACGAGATCCTTCGGCTTCTCCAGCGTCGGCCCGGACGTTGCGCGCAGCGCACCGCCCAACTCGCGCGCGATCAGTCCGGCAAGCGTCGTTTTGCCGAGCCCCGGCGGGCCCGAGAAGAGGACGTGCTCGAGCACGTCGCCGCGCCGGCGCGCCGCGTCGATCGCGATGCGCAGGTTGTCGACGATCTGCGCTTGCCCGACGTATTCATCGAAGCTATGCGGGCGTAAATTTACGCCGTAGATTTCGTCTTCCAGTAAGGCATCCGGAGAGACCGCCCGCTCCGAGCCGGCGTTCTCAGCGGGTGCGTCGTCGCCGTCGCCGCTGATGATGCGCTTGCGGACGTCGCTCACGATGCGTCCTCGAGCGGACGGCGGCGGTAGATCTCGGCGAGCAGCGTCTCCGCGTCACGAATCTGCGGCGCGGCCTCGAGCGTGCGCGAAACCATCGCCTCGGCCTCGGCGCGCTTGTACGCCAGTTGCACGAGCACCGCGAGCGCTTCTTCCGCAAAGTCCGGGATCGGGCGCGCGGCCGCTGCGGGAGAATCCTGGATGAGCAGAAAGCGCGTGACTTTCCCTTGCAGCTTGGCAACGATGTCGCGCGCTTTTTGCTGGCCGATGCCGGGTAACGTCCGCAAGAACGCGTGATCGCCCTCGTCGATGGCGCGCGCGATGCGGGCGGGTGGTGCCGAGAACGCTCGCGCGGCCGATTTCGGTCCGATGCTCGCAACGGTGATCAGCGCTTCGAAGAACTCGCGCTCGATCGGATTCGTAAATCCAAAATAGGTGAACCGTCCCGCGTTCCCGTCGATCTGCAGCTGCGCGAAGATCTCGAGCGTGAGCGGCGTCCCGGCCGCGCTCGGCAGTTTGCTGGCGATACTCGTCGGGATGACGATCTCGTAGCCGAGCCCGCCCGCCTCGACGATGACCGTCTCGCCCGCCCGCTCGATCAGGGTCCCGCTGATGCGCGAGAACACGTCAGATTCCGAGCGTCGCGGGACGCGAACGACGTTTGGGCAGCGCGACGCCGGCTGCCGCGAAGCGCTCGCGCTGCGCATCGACGTTCGCGAACGCGATCGCGAGCGCCAGCGCATCGGAGACGTCGTCCGGTTCCGGTGCGTGCGCCAGGCCGAGCAGTTGCACGACCATCGCCTTGACCTGCGCCTTGCGCGCCGCGCCGCTGCCGGCGAGCGCGCGTTTGACGAGCGCGTGCGCGAGATGGTGCACGGCGATCCCCCCGCTGCCCGCCGCGAGCGCGATCACGCCGCGCGCGTGACCCATCAGCACGGCCGTCGGCGGATGCTTGTACGACGTCCAGAGTTCCTCGATCACCATGCAGTCCGGGCGCAGACCGTGCAAGATCCCGGTCATCGCATCGTGCAATTGCGCAAGCCGTCGTTCGAGCGGCAGCGCGGGGTCGGGCTGCACGACGCCGGCCTCGATCAGCCGCATGCGCGTGCCGTCGCAGGCGACGAGCCCGTACCCCGTCGTGCGCAGGCCGGGATCGACGCCGAGGATGCGCCGGATCATTGGGAACTCGCGTCGGCGGGATGAAAATAGATCATCACCGACTCGCCGGGCCGCAGTTGCGTATTGGCTTCCGGTTCGGTCCGCACGACTTTCCCGGCCGTGCCGTCGGTGGTGTTTGCGACGTTGCCCACTTGGTAGCCGCCGGCGAGGATCGCTCGGCGCGCATCGTCGAGCGACATGTTGCTCACGTCGGGAACGGTGCCCGGGACCGAGATCATGATCGTGATCTTCGAACCGCGCGGCGCGTTCGTTCCCGCCGCCGGCTGCTGTGCCGTGACGTTCCCGCCCGCGTTGCTCGGGTCGACGTTATAGGCGATCACGGGCGTGAAGCCGGCCGCACGCAACGCCGCCGTCGCGTCGTCCGGACTCTTGTTGCTCACATCGGGAACGGGTGCGGGCGGAGCACCGGAACTGACGTCGACCGAGACGGTCGAGCCCGGATCGACCTGGGCGCCGCCCGACGGCTCTTGTGACGCGATCGTGTTCTCCGGGATGGTGTCGCTTTGAATCCGGTTCACGATATCCATCCGCAACCCGAGCTTCTCGAGCGCGGCGCGCGCGGCGTCGACGTTCAGGCTAACCAAACTCGGCACGGTCGCGGGTTTCGCGCCTTGCGAAACCGTGAGCGTGATGACCGAGTTGAGCCGCGCACGCTCGCCCGCGGGCGGGTTCACGTCGATGACCTGATCCTTGGGTTGATTCGCGAAGCGCGTCACGACCTTCGTTTGGAAATGCGCCTCACCGAGCACGCGCTGCGCGTCCGCGCTCGAAAAGCCTTTCACGTTCGGGACGTCGACGAGCGGCGCGCCCGTCGAGACGAAGAGATCGACGAACTCGCTCGCCGCGAGTTTCGTCCCCGGCGCGGGATCCTGTTTCACGATCCGGTCCGGCGCGATCGCTTCGCTCGTCACCTCGGTCACGCGCGGCCGCAAGCCCAGCGCGAGGACGGCTTGCTGCGCTTGCGACGAACTCTGTCCAGCGTAGTCCGCGACGGCGATCGTGCGCGCCGGTCCGAAGATCGGCTTGGTCATCAAGATGTAGCCGGCGCCGATCGCGGCGACGAGCAGCACGGCGAGGATCAGCGGCCGCGCGAATCGCATGCCGTCGGGGAGCGCGTCTTCGGCTTCGTACGGCGGCGTTGCAACCGTCGTATTCGGCTCGCGCGGCGGGACGCGGTCGGGCGCGCGTGAGGGACGCGGCGGCGGCTGCGGCACGACCGGCGTCACGGTCGTCGCGTCGAAGGCGCCCGGCTGCGCGATCGCCGGCCGTTCGCGCGCTTCGCGCAGAGCGCTTGCGAGCTCCGTCGCCGAAGCGAACCGCTCGTGCGGATCCTTGCGCAACAGCCGCGCGACGATCGAGGCGAGCGCGGGGCTGACGCCGGTCGCCGCGGTGTCGATCGCCGGCGCCGGCTCGCTCACGATCTTGAGCGCGACGGCGACGGGGGTATCGCCGGTAAACGGCAACTTCCCGGTCAGCATTTCGTAGAGCACCACGCCGAGCGCGTAGAGGTCCGCGGTTTCGTCGACGTCGCGGTTCTGCGCAGCTTCGGGCGAGAGATACGAGACGCTGCCCATCACCATCCCGGGTTGCGTCACGCCGAGCGAGCCTTCCGAAACGGCGCGCGCGATCCCGAAGTCGGAGATCTTCACGACGTCGTCTTTGGTCAAGAGGATGTTGGCCGGCTTGATGTCGCGGTGCAGGATGCCTTGGCGATGCGAATAGGCGAGGCCGGTCGCGATCTGCACGCCGTAATCGATCGCGACCGGTTCGGGGATCGAACCCGAGCCGGCGATCTGATGCGCGAGCGTCTCGCCGTCGACGAGTTCCATGACGATGAAATAACTGGAATCTTCACTGCCGAAATCGTAGACGCTCACGATGTTCGGGTGCGAGAGCTTGGCCGCGGACTGCGCTTCGAACGAGAAGCGCTTCACGAAATCGTCGTCGGCGGCGTACTGATCGCGCAGCACTTTGATGGCGACGCGCCGCCGCAGAAGCGTATCCGTCCCCGAATACACGATAGCCATGCCGCCGTTCCCCAAGCGGGCATCGACCTTGTAGCGGTTGTTGAGGAGCGAAGAATTCACGGACTAGGGTGAAGTTCGCGATTGGGCGAGCGCAACCCGCAGGACGCGCCCCGCGATGGGCGCGGCGTAGGTGCCGCCGTAGCCGACGTTTTCGATCACGATCGCGACGACGAAGCGCGGCGCTTGGGCCGGTGCAAACGCGACGAACCAGGCGTGGGACCGGCCGAGCGGATTCGTCGCCGTCCCCGTCTTGCCGGCGACGGTGACCCCCGGCAACGCAGCCGCGGTACCGGTGCCGCGCCGGACGACGGCGATCATCATGTCGCGCACCTCGGCGGCGGTCGCGGCCGAGATCGGCTGGGCCAGTTGTTCGGGCCGGGTCGCCATGCTCGTGTCGCTGCCCGCGATGCGGCGTACGAGGAAGGGGCGCGGGGTCGTCCCGCCGTCGGCGATCGTGGCCCCGACCAGGGCCATCCGAAGCGGGGTCACGAGCAGTGAGGCCTGCCCGAAGCCGAGTTGGGCCAAGACCCCCGGCGTGATCTCGGCAAGGTCGGGAATCCGGTCACGGGCGGCCGGAAGGTCGAAGTCGAGCGATTTTCCCAGCCCCCACCGTCCGGCATAGTCGAGCCAGCGAGCGGGACCCAGCTGGAGCGCGACCTGACCGAAATCGACGTTGCTCGAGAGCGCGAAGGCGCCGGTGAGCGTCTGCGTGCCGATCGCTTCATCTTCATCATCGTGAAAGGTGAAATTGCCGACGGTCAGGCCGCCGGGATCGCGATAGGTCGTTTCGGGGGTCGTGATCCCGGCGTCGAGCGCATCGGCGGCCGTTACGATCTTGAACGACGAGCCCGGCGGGTAAAGCCCTTGCGTGCTGCGATCGAGCAGCGGGCTACGCGGGTCGACGGCCAGCGAGCTGAAATCGCGATCGAGGGTATCGGGATCGAAACTGGGCACGCTCGCCAGCGCGAGGACGGCGCCGGTGCGCGGATCCATCACCACCCCGGCGGCGCGCCGATAGTGCGCGAGATCGTGATAGAGTTCGCGCTCGATCCGCAGATCGATCGTGGTCACGATATCCGCACCGCGCGGCGCGCGCGCGCCGCCGCTCACGAGCGCGCGCAGATCGGCGAACACATCCGCATTTGCGGGGCGTGCGGTCAGGACGCGATCGAACGCATCTTCGAGCCCGCTCGTCCCGTAGCGCGCGGACGCGTAGCCGACCGATTGCGCGAGCAGTTCCCCCTGCGGATGGATGCGCCGATCGCCGCGCGAGATCGCGAGCGGCGAACCGTCGGTGGCGAGGATCGAGCCGCGGCCCTGCGCGACGTTCGCGCGGCGTGGATTGTGCGCGTCGGCATCGAGCGCCGGCGCATCGACAACGGCGATCCAGAGTTGACGCAGCGCGAGGACGGCGAAGAGCAGAACGAAGAGCGTGCCGAGGCGCGCGATGGCGCGATCGGTCAGCCGGCTTCTCCCGCGCGCTCGCGGAGGAGCGTGTAGCCGCCTTCGGTCCGCACCGCGAGATGCGCGCCCGGATCGTTTTTCATGACTTCAAGGACGAGCGAGCGCGCGAGCGCCTCGTCGACGCCGTCGATGGCGAGGATCGCATCGACGCCGTTTTCATCGAGCAGCCCGGCGGCGACGTACTTTGCAACCGGCAGCGTATCCCAAAACCGCTCCTCGTACGGCTGGTCTTGCCACGGTCCACGCTTGCCGAACACGCTTGCGTGATAGTCCCACGCGCAGAGTTGGCGCTCTTGCCACACGAAATGACCGCGCACGCACGTGCGCCGGCAGATCGCGCACTGCGCGAGCGATTCGGGCGGATGGCTGAGCGCATCGAGGACGTCTTCCGGGAGATCGTCGGGGTTCACGATCGCGTCGTCACGCAGATCGGCCGGCGCGGGACCACCCCAGCCGATGCGGCCGAGCAGTTCGAGTTCGCGCAGCGAGGTGACGAACGCACGGTCATCGTCGGGAGCGAACGTCTGATCGACCCAGCCGCCGATGTTGTCGGCCGCGATGTTCACCCGCTGCCACGCATCGCCGGCGACGCAGCCGATCGGCGTCCACGCGAGCGGAACGAGCCACGCCGTCACTTGCCGGTTCTCCGGCACCAGGCTTGCGACGAACGCGAGCGTGCTCGCGTTGCCGCCCAGGATGTATGCACGGCCCGCGGGCGCTCCGGCCGAAGCCGCTGAATCGATCACGGCCCGTTGGATACGACGCCCGGGCGCGGCCTTACTGTATTTTGGAGATCTGTTCGCGGCTGCGCGTGCGCAGGCGGTCGGGTAACGCGACGAAATGCACCGGCGCAAGCAATGCGCCCGCGTTCCCGCCCGACGGGTCGATCGTCCAGTCGAGGAAGCCGCGTAGCGCGGAAGCGGTCTGCGCATCGTACCCGTGGGTGCGCACGATCGCGTATTCGATGTTGACGATCGGATAGCTCTTCGCGCCCGGCAGATCGATCAGCGAGATCGCTCCCGGACCTTCGCTGCGCTGCGTCGCGACGGTGGCCGCGATCGCGGCGTCGTCCGGGACGACGAACGCGCCGCTGCGATTGCGCAGCGCGACGATGCCGACGCCGGCCTTCTTGGTTTGCTCGAGATACGAGATACCGACGTAGCCGATCGAGCCGTTGATGGCCGAGAGCAATTGCACGACGTCGCGATTCTGTTTGGCGAGCTGTTCACCGGGGACGCTCGGCCAATTCACGCGCGTACCGCTGCCCGCGCTCCACGCGCTACCGCCTGCGACCCGCAGAAATTCGGTGAACAAGAACGTATCGCCGGAGGCGTCTTCGCGGCGGATCGGGACGATCGTCGTCGCCGGGAGCCGCGCGGCCAGCTCCGGATTGAGCGCGGCGATGCGCGGGTCGTTCCAGCGCGTGATCGCGCCCGAGTAGATCGCCGCAAGCAGCGGCGCCGAGAGGCGCAGGTTCGCGCCGGGATCGATGCCGTTGATATGGTAGCCGATATGCTGCGCGCTGATTGCCAGCGGAATCGATTCGACGCCGCTGGTGCGCGGATCCGGAACCGACGCGTCGGATGCGCCGAACGTTGCGGCGCCGCTCGCCGCTTGCGCGATGCCTTCGCCGCTGCCGGTGGCGGCGGTATCGATCCGAACGTCCGGATGATTCGACTCGTACGCTTGCACCCACGTCGTCATGAGCGGATACAAGAGGGTCGAGCCGGTTTCCGTGAGTGCCGTCGTCGCTGCGATGACCGGCGCGGTCAGCATGACGAAAGCGAGGGAAGCAACCGATATGGTAAACGAAGTCGACATGCGCACGGCAGTAGTGTGCGCGCCCGGCCTTAAGGGCGGTTTAACGCTCGGTGAGCGTTCTGTTGCCTGCTTGCATCTCTATCGGAAAAGCTGCAGCGCGGTTTGTGCGTTCGTGTTGGCCGCCGCGACGATGCTCGTTCCGATCGACGTGAGGATCTGGTCGCGCACGAAGATCGTCGTCTCCTGACCGATCTCGGCATCGTCGATCGACGATTCCGACGCTTGCAAGTTGACCGCCGCGGACTGATCGTTGTCGGCATCTTCGCCCAATCGCACGGTGAGCGCGCCGAGCGCGGCGCGTTGGGTGAGCAGATGCGCGAGCGCGGCGTCCAGCTGACCGATCGCGTCTTCCGCGCCGAGCGAGGGATCCTGCGCGCTCGAGACGAGCAGGTTAATGTTCGCGATGCGCAGCGTCTGCGTGTTCACTGCCCCGAACCCGACCTGGATCGTGTCACCTTCGTTCGCGCCGGACTGGATGGAGAGCGCCGGCGCGTTCGCGCTCGTCGCCGCCGCGACGTTCTGCAGAATTTTGATGTACGCCGTTTCGCCGACGTCGGACGCGCCGAATGTCCCCGTCGTGACGTCGACATTGTCGAATCCGGTGAACGAGCTGCCGGGCGCGATCAACGCCGGTGAGACGCTCACGGCGCCGGTTGCCGACGAGATGAACGTCGCTTGTGCGGCGATCGAGACGCCGGTGTTGATGACTTGCAGTTCGATCGTTCCGTCGAGCGTGGGGGTTGCTCCCGCGGTGGTCTGGAAATTCGCGTTGGCCGCGACGGCGGTCGCAACGAGCAGCGTGGTCGTGGACGACGCACCGCTATAGACCTCGCCGGACTGCGGGTCGATCGCAACATTCGTCAGCGACACGTTCGCAATCCCGATGTTCGGGAGCGACGACGGTTGGTCATAGGTGAACGTGATCACGTGCGGCCCGCCGGCCGTAACGGTCACCGGGATGTTGTAGGCCGTCGCGGTCGCGTTCATCGCGAGCAGCCCGCCTTGCTGGACGCCGTCGACCGACACTCCGAGTTGAACGGGCCCGCCGCCCTCGCCGGCAAGGAAGTTGAGATAGTAGGTCCCTGCGCCCGGCAGCTGCACGGTCTGCGAAAGCGTTGCGCCGTTCTGGCCCAGTCCGGCGCCTTGCACGCCCGGCCCGAGCGTCGGGGCCGGAAAAAAGTCGCTGGGATAGAGCGGGTTGTAGTCCGCGACATCGTTGTAGACGAACGTGTTCCCGCCGCCGTTGAGCGTCCACGGCCCATACGACGACACGAGCGCGTAGTTATCGTTCGGCAGCGTCGTCGTGTTGAACGTGCCGTCCAGCAGCGGATAGAACGTCACGCCGCTGGTGATCGAATTCGATTCCACGATGATCTGGGCGCTTTGCGCGGGCGTGAATCCGGCGTGCGAGCCGTTCAAGAGCGCCGTGCCGTTGAATTGCGTGTCCTGCGCGATCCGGTTGACCTCGAGCAGCAACTGGCTCACTTCGGCTTGCAGGTTCGCGCGATCGCCGTCGCTCGAATAATCCGAGGCGGCCGCGACCGCAAGCGTCCGAATCCGCTGCAGCAAGGCGGTCGTCGTCTGGAGCGCGCCGTCGGCGACGGTTGCGGCGTTCGTCGCAGACTGGACGTTGCCGACGGCGGCATCGAAACCGTTCACCTGCGTCTGCAACGATTGTGAGATCGCAAGACCCGACGGATCGTCGGCAGCCGAGTTGATGCGCAGGCCGCTCGAGAGACGCGTGACGGTGGTGGAAAGACCGGCCTGATTCTTCCCGGCATTTGCATTTGCCGCGTTCGCGAGCAGATTCGTCGCGATACTCAACCCGTCGGCCACGTTGATCTCCGTATCGTCGTGCTGCCCTTGCTTCTTACTGTGCGGCGATCGCCGCGCTACGCGCTAGCTGATATTCCTGAAGCGAGCGGGGCGGGCCCGCGCTGGACTCGAGTGCCGTCACCAGGGCGCTTGCGGTATCGAGACTCGTCAGCGCGGCAATCGATGCTTCGACGGCGGCGCGCCTGATCCGGTAATTGTCGGTCAGGTCACGCGGTCCCCCGGCCGTGTTGATCACGAGATCGACCTTGCGGTGAGCGATCAGGTCGAGGACGTGCGGAGACCCATCCGCGATCTTGTTGACCCGGTCGGCGGGGATGCCGTTTTTCTCGAGCTGCGCGTGCGTCCCGGGCGTTGCCACGAGGGCAAATCCGAGCGCGACGTAGCGCCGCAGCAGGTCGATTACCGTGTGCTTCTCTTCGTCGGCGACCGAAACGAGAATCCGGCCGCCCTCGGCGGGAAGCCGGATGCCGGCGCCGACGAAGCCTTTGCGCAGTGCACCCGCGAATGTCGCGTCGATGCCGAGCACCTCGCCGGTCGATTTCATCTCGGGACCGAGGATCGTCTCGACGCCGCGCATCTTGGCGAACGAGAACACGGGGACTTTCACGACGCAGAAGTCGGGTCGCGGCAAGAGCCCCGTGCCGTAGGGCATGTCACGCAGTTTCTCGCCAAGCGCGATGCGCGTCGCCGCCGCGACGATGTTGATCCCGGTCGCCTTCGAGATGATCGGCACCGTCCGGCTCGCGCGCGGGTTGGCCTCGATGATGTAGAGCGCATCCTTATGGATGACGAACTGGATGTTGATGAGGCCGCGGATGCCGAGTTCGCGCGCGATCGCGTGCGTGACCGTAACGATGCGCGCTTCCATTTCGGCGCTCACGGTTTGGGTCGGGTAGACGCTGATCGAGTCGCCGGAATGGATGCCCGCCCGCTCGACATGCTCGAAAATCCCGGGAATGAGGATGTCGTCGCCGTCGAAGACGGCGTCCACTTCGACTTCGAGCCCGGGCAGATACGTATCGACCAACAGTGGCGCGCCGGGCGTCGGCGGCGGAGCGCTGCCGATGTACGACGCGAGTTGGCCTTCGTTGTAGACGATCTCCATGCCGCGCCCGCCGAGCACGTACGATGGACGCACGAGGACCGGGAAGCCGAGCTCGCGCGCGATCGTGCGCGCTTCGCGGAACGTCTTCGCGGCACGGCCTTGCGGACGCGCAACGCCCAGCCGCGTCAGTGCATCGTCGAATTTTTGGCGGTCCTCGGCCATGTCGAGCGAACGGCGATCGCTACCGATGATCGTGACGCCGCGCTCGGAGAGTTCGCCCGAGAGATTGATCGCCGTCTGGCCGCCGAATGCGAGCATCACGCCGCGCGCACCGGTGGCGCGGTAGGCCGCCTCCACCTCGTCCGCCCCGGGCGGCTCGAACACGAGCACGTCGGAGATGTCGAAATCGGTCGACACGGTTTCCGGATTGTTGTTGATGACGACCGGTGAGCGTCCGGCGGCGCGCAGCGCCCACGCCGCATGCACGCACGAATAGTCGAACTCGATCCCCTGGCCGATGCGGATCGGGCCGCTGCCGACGACGACGACCGCTTCGTGCGGCGGCTTGCGCATCTCGTCCAGCTCGTTGCGCGAAAGGTAATAGTACGGCGAACGCGCCGGGAACTCGGCGGCGGCCGTATCGACCATGCGGAACGCGCGCACGCCGTCGGCGCTCACGCCGCCGGTCAGCGCTTTGATCCCGAGCCGCGAGTAGCCCGACTCCGTCGCCGCGCGTAAGTCGTCGCCGCGCACGTTCGGGCTGCGGAGCCGCTCTTCGAGCGCGACCAGATCGGCGAACTCCCACAGCCAGAAGCGGTCGATGCTCGAGCGCGCGTGCAGATCATCGACGTCGCGGCCGCGCCGCAGCAATTCGCAGACGGCGAAGAGCCGTTCGTGCGTCGGCGTCGCGAGGACGCGTTCGAGCTCGTCGTCGCTCCAATCGGCGAACGCATGGCCTGTCAGCGTTTCGAATTTCAGATCGAGTCCGCGCACCGCTTTCATGAACGCGGCTTTGAACGTTCGGCCGATCCCCATCGCCTCGCCGGTCGATTTCATCTGCGTTCCCAGGCGCGTATCGGCGAGCGGAAATTTATCGAACGGCCAGCGCGGGAACTTTACGACGAGATAATCGAGGGTCGGTTCGTAGGCGGCCTTGGTGACGCCGGTAACGGGGTTCGGGATCTCGTCGAGCGTGTGTCCGAGCGCGATCTTGGTGGAAATTTTGGCGATCGGATAGCCGGTGGCTTTCGACGCCAGCGCCGACGAACGCGAGACGCGCGGGTTCACCTCGATGATCTGGTATTCGCTGCGATCCGGATGGAGTGCGAATTGGATGTTGCAGCCGCCTTGCACGTTGAGCGCCCGGATCACGTTGAGGCTCGAGGTGCGCAGCATCTGGAATTCGAGATCCGAAAGCGTCTGCGAGGGCGCAACGACGACCGAATCGCCGGTATGCACGCCGACCGGATCGATGTTCTCCATGTTGCAGACGATGATGCAATTGTTGGCACGGTCGCGCAGGACTTCGTACTCGATCTCTTTCCAGCCGAGCAGCGAGGTTTCGACCAGCGCTTGATGGATCAGCGAGGCATCGAGTCCGGTTTGCAGCGTCGCGCGCAGCTCCGCTTCGTCGTAGACGAGACCGCCGCCGGTGCCGCCGAGCGTGTACGCCGGCCGCACGATCAGCGGGAAGCCGTACTGGTGCGAAAACGCGACGCCGGCTTCGATGTCGGTGACGATGACCGACGGCGGCACGGGCTCGCCGATCTCGATCATCTTGGCCTTGAAGCGCTCGCGGTCTTCGGCGAGCTTGATCGTGTCGAGCGGCGTACCGAGCAGCTCGACCGAATAGCGTTCGAGCACGCCCGCTTCCGCAAGTTCGACCGCCAGGTTGAGCCCGGTCTGACCGCCGAGGGTCGGCAGCAGCGCATCCGGCCGTTCGCGCGCGATGATCGCTTCGAGCGAGGGCACCGTCAGCGGTTCGAGGTAGACGGCGTCCGCGATCTCCGGATCCGTCATGATCGTCGCCGGGTTCGAGTTGACGAGCACGACGCGCAGGCCCTCTTCGCGCAGCGCGCGGCACGCCTGAACCCCGGCATAATCGAATTCGGCCGCTTGACCGATGATGATCGGACCTGAGCCGATGACGAGGACGGACCGCCGGGACATATCCGGCGATGGGTTGGTCGCGTAGCGGACGAATTCCGCTCGCTTACGGGCCGATGGTACGGTTTCGACCGTAGGTTGGGTCCCGAACCTGCTGGAAAAGGGCAATTCGATGCTTGACGATGGATCGCGCGCGCCGCGCCGAGCGTTTTCCTAATGGACGTCGCGCAGGGCGAGGGGGACCTGGCGCCAGCGACGCTACCGCCGCACGAAGCGATGCGGCGGCTGCAAGAGAGCGAACTCCGCTATCGCATCCTCGCCGAGGCGCTGCCGCAGATTGTCATGGTCTCGGATAGTCAACGCCGGATCACCTACGTCAATCATCACTACGAAGCGTACACGGGGATCCCGAGCGATCAGATCACCGCGCGCTGGAACGAAGTCATTCACCCGGACGATCTGCCGGCCGTTGCCGCCGTGCGCGCGACCGGCAAGCCGTACGAGATCGAGTATCGCCTGCGCCGCGCCTCCGACGGCGCATACCGCTGGCACTACGCGCGCGCCCAGCCGATCCCGGACGGCGGTCCCGCGCACGGCTGGCTCGCGACGGCGATCGACATCGACGACCGGCGCCGCGCCGAAGAATCGCTGCGTTTCATCGAACGCGCCGGCTCGCTGCTCACCAAATCGCTCGACCTCGCGACGACGTTCGAGACGCTCTTCGATCTGATCGTCCCGGCGTACGGGGATTGGGCCGTCATCACGATGCCGAACGACGCAGGCACGGTAACGACGGTGGCCACGCGCCATCGCGATGCAGCAAAACACGCTCTCGCGCGCTCGTTGTGCGGTCGCGAGGTGTACCGGACCGATACGCCCGCGATCCTCGTCGACGTCTACCGCACGGCCGCCCCGCGAATCGTCAACGGAATCGAGCGCGACGATATCGTGCGGGGCGTCGGACCGGCGCTGGTTGAGACGTTCGAAAAACTCGGTTTCGCGTCGCTGCTGGCGCTGCCGATCGTTGCCGACGGCGAAACGATCGGCAGCATCGGGATCTATGCGGCGGGCGACGGGCGCCGCTATACGCCGGCCGATCTGCCGCCGCTCGAAGAACTCGCGCGGCGCGCGTCGGTCGCCATCGCGAACGCGCGACGGTATGAACGCGAGCATCGCGTCGCCGACTCGTTGCAATCGGCCGCTTTGCCGAGACGCCTCCCGGACATTCCCGGCATGCGCTTCGACGCGTTCTATCAAGCGGGACGCACCGAAGCGCGGATCGGTGGCGATTGGTACGATGCGTTCGCGCTCGCTGACGGCCGCATCGCGGTCTCGGTCGGCGACGTCGCGGGTAGCGGTCTGGAAGCCGCCGTGACGATGGGGAACGTCCGGCAGATGATTCGCGCGGCGGCCCATGCGTACGCCGATCCGATGCTGATCTTGGAGGTCGTCGATCGGGCCTTGCGCGGCGACGCCGACGATCCGCTCGTGACCGCGTTCGTCGGGATCATCGATCCCGCGGAGCGATCGATACGCTACGCGTCGGCGGGGCATCTTCCGCCGCTGCTGCGTCTGCCCGACGGCACGATCGTGGAGCTTCATGCCGCGGGTGCGCCGCTGGGTTGCCGCGATCTGACGCGCGGCGAGAGCAAGGCCACGCCGCTCCCCGCGACGGCCGCGCTCGTGCTCTATACCGACGGCCTCGTCGAATGGGATCGCGATCTCCTAGGCGGCGAAGCGGCACTCGGCGCGCTCGTCGCCGCCGGCGACGTGTTCGCGGGTACCCAACCCGCGCGGCGGCTGGTGGAGCGCTTGCTCCCGGCGGACGGTTCGCGCGACGACGTCGCCGTGCTCTGCGTCATCCTCGAGCCGGCCGCCGGCTAGGGTGCTAGCCGCGAACGGCTCCAGGTGCCGTCCGCCTGTTCGTACAGCAACCGGTCGTGAACGCGATTCGCGCGGCCTTGCCAAAACTCGAAACGCACCGGGACGACGCGGAATCCGCCCCAGTGCGGCGGACGCGGGACGTCGCCCGGGAATTCGGCTTCGTACTGCGCCATCGCGGCGTCGAGTTCGTCGCGTGAGGTGACGGTCCGGCTCTGCGGCGACGCCCAGGCGCTCAAGCGATGCCCGCGCGGACGGGTCGCGAAGTAAGCGTCAGACGCTTCGGCTGCGAGCCGTTCGACGCTGCCCTCGACGCGAACTTGGCGCTCCGCCTCGGACCAGAAAAACACCAGCGCCGCCGCCGGAACGCGCGCGAGTTCGCGGCCTTTGCGGCTCTCGTAGTTCGTGAAAAAGACGAGGCCGCGTGAGTCGAGACCGCGCAGCAAGACGATCCGCGCGTCGGGAGCGCCCGTCTCGCCGACCGTAGCGACCGTCATCGCGTTGGGTTCGCGGATCCCGCTCTCGCGCGCTTGCGCGAGCCAGGCGGCGAGCTGATCGAAGGGATCGGCAAGCGCTTGCGCCTCGTCGAAGCTTGCGCGCGCGTAGGTCAGGCGCGCATCGCGCAGCGGATCGTCGCTCACGGAAAGCGTCCGAGTGCATACGCGGTTCCGCCCGTCGCCGCGAGCGCGAACGCGGCGAAGAGCGCGAGCGGAAAGGCGAGATCGACCGGCCGGCGTTCGAAGGTCGCTGAGCGCGCGAAATCGGCGAGCCGCGTGCGCAGCGTCGCCGCATCGCCGGCGCGCGCATACGCACCTCCGCCGAGATCCGCGATCGTTCGCAAGGTGTCTTCGTCCAAGTCGGCTTCTTCCGTCGTGCCGGGGATCAGTTGCCCCGAGTTGGCCGTCCCGATCCCGATCGTGTAGATCGCGATTCGCTGGGCAGCGATTCGACGCGCGGCGTCGATCGGATCGTTCCCGCTATTGTTCACGCCGTCCGTTACGAGCACGATCGCTCGCTTGCGCAGCGGCGGGAGCGACCGCGCGGCAAGCAACAGACAATCGCCGATCGCCGTTCCGCCGTTCGGCGGCGGCAGCGAATCGAGCGCCGCGGCTGCCGCCGTACGATCGTCGCTCGCCGGAAAGATGACGGCAGCGCTCGAGGCGAACGCGAGCAACGCGACTTGCGTCCCCGCGGGCAGCGCGGCGATGAACGTCCGGCTGGCAGCGACGGCCGCTTCCGCGCGCGTCGGCTGGACGTCGGTCGCCGACATCGAGCCCGACGTATCGATGCACAGCGCGACGCCGCCGTCGCGCACCGGTACCGGCAGCGTGACGCGCGGGCCGGCCAGCGCCAGCCCGGCGAACGCCAGCGCCGCGGCGAGCACGCCGCCGAAGATGCGCTCCCAGCGCACCGACGTCCCCGTCGCGGCGATCAGAAACGGCAGGTTCGAATAGGCGAGCATTTCGCTGCGGCGGCGGCGGCCGGCGCTGCGCAGCAGCAGTAGCGCCGCCAGCGGAAAGAGCAGCACCGTGACGAGCCAGCCCGGCTGTGCAAACGTCATCGCAACCCGAACACGCGCTCGAGCGACGCCACGCCGTCGCGCTCGTCCAGCAGACCGAACCGCCAACCCGCGCGGGTGAAGCGCGTCTCGAGCGCGCGTTCGCGGTCGGCCACGGCGCGCACGTAGCGCTCGCGCGCCGTGCGGCCGAAGCGCACGATGCGCGTCGCGCCGCTTTCCGTATCGCGCAGGCGGCGCCAACCGCGTAACGGCAGGCCGTCGTGCCACGGATCGCGCGCCAGCAAGAACGTCGCATCGAATCGCGCCGCAGCTTCTTCTACCTCCGGCGTGCCGGGATCGAATCCGAAGGCATCGGTGATGACCAGCAGCGAGGCATGACGGGGCACCACGCGCACGGCGAAACGGAGTCCGGCGGCGAGCGAGAAATCGCCGCGCTCCGGCGCGCGGGCGACCGCCGCGCGTCCCGCGAGTACCATCTCGCCGTCGATCCGTAGCACGCGATCGTCGGCGTCGGCGGCGCCGAACCATGCACGGCGCGCCTCGTCCGCCGCGATCGCGAGCGGCCGGCGACGACCCGCCTCCATGGACGCGGACGTATCGGTGAGGACAGCGAGCACGAGCGCGGTCTCTTCGTAAAAGACGCGCGTTTGCAGCGCGCCGCTGCGCGCGGTCGCCGACCAATCGATGCGGCGCGGATCGTCACCGTCGACGTAGCCGCGCAGTTGCGAGAATTCGAGTCCGTCGCCGGGCCGCGGCGACCGCCGCGCGCTGCCGCGCCGCACCGACCGCCGGGCTCCGCGCACGATCGCGGCGCGCAGCGCGTTCACGGCGCCGGGATGCGCGCGACGATCGACGCGACGATCGCTTCGGGGTCGCCGTCGGTCGCGGCGACGCGATAATCGAAGCTCAGCCGGTGGCGCAACACGGCCGGCGCGAGGCTGCGGACGTCGTCGGGCGTCACGAACGCGCGCCCCTCGAGATACGCGCGAGCGCGGGCGAGTCCGGCGAGCGCCAGCGCCGCGCGCGGTGAGGCACCGTGAACGACCTCGGGCGTCTCGCGGCTCGCGCGCACGATGTCGATGAGATAATCGCGGATCCGGTCGTCGAGAAACACGGCGCGCGCTTCGGTCTGCCAGTGCCGCACGTCGTCCAGCGTCGCAACGGCCGAGACGAACGTTGCATCGTGCGCGGCGTAGCGATCGACGATCGTCCGCTCTTCATCGCGCGTCGGGTTGCCGAGCACGATCTTCGCGAGGAAGCGGTCGAGTTGCGCGAACGGCAGCGCGTAGGTGCCGTCGCCGTCGAACGGGTTCATCGTCGCGAGCACGGCAAACGGTTCCGGAAACGGCAGGCTTTCCGGCCCGATCGTCGCGCGGTGCTCTTGCATCCCTTCAAGCAGCGCCGATTGCACCTTGGCCGGTGCGCGGTTGATCTCGTCGGCAAGCACGATGTTCGCGAAGACCGGCCCGCGCACCGTCGTGAACTCGCCGCTGCGCTGATCGTAAATGCGCGTTCCGACGATGTCGCTCGGCAAGAGATCGGGCGTGAATTGGATCCGTTTGAACGATCCGCCGATCGCGGCCGCCAGCGCGCGGCACGAGAGCGTCTTGGCGACGCCCGGTGCACCTTCGAGCAGCACGTGACCGCCGGCCACGAGCGCCAGAACCAGCGCTTCCACCGTCTCCGTCTGGCCGACGATGGTCTGCGCGAGCGCACGGACGACCTCACGCGGATGCGTCATCGTCCGTCTCCGCTCCCAGAGAGATACGCTTCGAGCGCTTCGACGAGGGCATCGCCCGCTTTCACGCGCGCAGCGGCCGGTCCGAAGGCCGCGGCTTCCGCCTCGACGAGCGCGATGCGCAACGAGCGCCGCATCCCCGCCCGGGCGAGCGCATCGGAGAGCGTCGCACCGGCCGCGACGCCGGCTTCGGCAAACAGCTGCGCGCGCAGCGCGAGCAACGTGCGCTCATCGCGCGCTAGCGAAAAGGCGTTGAATGCGAGCGCAAGCGCATTCGGCGGCGCGGGCAGCGGCACCGCCGGAGCCTGAGCGATCACCGGCGGCGCAGCGGCCGACGGGCGCCGGCGCCGGAGCGCGAAACTGACTCCGAACATCGTGAACGCAAGCGCACCGAGGAGCACGGTGAGCCAGCGCGCGTAACGGCCGATCGTGGCCGTCAACGAAACATACGTCGAATCGATCGGCGGCGCCGCCGTCACGCGCACGCTCACCGGGTCGGTCGAGTAGCGCAGCGGATGGCCGACCTTCGGATCGATTGCGTCGAGGTGCGCGGCCGAGATCGTCGCGGTGCCGGGCGAACCGGCTTCGAGCGTCAGCACTTCGAGAAACTGCGTGTCGCCGTTCGGCAAGATCGTGTGCCGGCGTTCGTCGCCGACGATCGTGCAGTCGTCGAAGTTGCCGAGCACGAGTTCGTCGAGACGATCGCGCTTCTGCGAGACGACGACGTCGATGGTGACGCTAAAGCGGTCGTGCGGCGCGACAAGGCGGCGGTCGGCGTGCATCCCCATGGCGACGATGTGCAGGCGCGGGTAGGGCGCCGCCGGGGCCGGCGGCCCCGCTTGGGCGACGCTCACCGGGCCGGGAGCGTATCCAACCACTGCGAGAAGAGCGATCGCGCGTCGAACGGGCCGGGCGATGCTTCGGGATGGAATTGCACGCCGGCGATCGGCAGCGTGCGGTGCCGGAAGCCCTCGTTCGTGCCGTCGTTGAGGTTGACCATCGTCGCTTGCAGATCGCCGGGCAGCGAGCCGCCGTCGACCGCGTAGCCGTGGTTGTGCGCCGTCACGAGCACCTCATCGCGCAGCACGTCTTTGACCGGCTGATTGCCGCCGCGATGACCGTACGGCAGTTTATAGGTCGTCGCACCGCAGGCGAGCGCCAAGAGTTGATGGCCCAGACACACGCCGAACATCGGGAGCTGCCCTTTGAGCTCGCGCAACACCTCGACCGTCGGTTCGAGATCGGTCGGATCGCCGGGGCCCGGCGAGATGACGAGTGCGTCCGGCGCGTAGGCTTGAATTTCGGCGGCGGTCGCGTTGTAGGGCAGCACCGTGACGCGCGCGTCGAGCGCGGTCAGTTCGCGGATGATCGCGCGCTTGACGCCGCAGTCGAGCAGCACGACATTCATCGCACCGGCGCCGATCTGTTCGCCGGGCGTGTAGGCGTCGACAACGGTCGCGACGAGTCCGCGCGTGGTCGCCTCGCGCGCATAGCGCGCCAACTCGGCCTCGGCTTTCGCGATCGCCTCGTTGCCGACGGCGAGCGCCGCCGCGATCGTGCCGTGCTCGCGCAAGACGATCGTCAGCGCGCGCGTGTCGACGCCGGTAATCGTCGGAATCTGCTGCGTGTCGAGCCAACTGCCGAGATCGATTTTGCTGTCGAAGTGCGACGGCCGCCGCGCCAGCGACTTGATCACGGCGCCTGCCACGCAGGCATGGGGATGCTGCGCGACCGTCCCCGAAATACCGTAATTGCCGATCATCGGATAGGTGAACGCGAGGATCTGCCCCGCGTACGACGGATCCGTCAGCGCTTCTTCGTAGCCGGTCATGCCGGTGTAAAACACCGCTTCGCCCAGCGCGATGCCGGTGGTTTCGAGGCCGATGCCTTCGAAACGCATCCCGTCGGCGAGCAGGAGCAACGCGCGGTTCATACCGTCACCGGTTCGTGATCTTCGCGCGGCATCACCCGCCCGTGTTCGAACACGACCGCGCCCCCGACGATCGTCGCGAGCGCGCGGCGCGGCAGGGTCATCCCGTCGAACGGCGTGCTCTTGCCCTTCGAATGAAACAGCCGCGCATCGACGGTCCAACTGCGCTCTGCGAAGATCGTCACGTCGGCGGCGGTGCCGACCGCGAGGGACCCTCCCGGAACGCCGAGGATGCGCGCCGGGTTCGCCGAGCAGAGTGCGACGAAGCGCGCGAGCCGAAGTTCGGGAACCGCGACCGCATACGCGCCGAGTGCGATCTCGAGACCGGTAAAGCCGACCGGGGCGGTATCGAGCAGTTGCGCTTTCTCATCGAGCCCATGCGGCGCGTGATCGGTCGCGAAGACGTCGATCGTGCCGTCACGCACGCCGCGCACCAGCGCCGCGCGATCGTCGGCGTCGCGCAGCGGCGGATTCACCTTCCCATCCGCGCGGTACGACGAGAACCGATCGTCGTCGAAAGAGAGATGGTGGGGCGTCACCTCGCAGGTGACCGCGGTGCCGCGCGACCGCGCCCACCGCACCAGATCGAGCGCGCGGCCGGTCGAAACGTGCGCGATGTGCCAGTCTTTTCGCGTGTCCTCGGCGATCAGCAGATCGCGCGCGACGACGATATCCTCGGCCAGACCCGGGCTGCCGTCGAGACCGAGCCGCGCCGACGCGATGCCCTCGTTCATCACGGCGTTGCCCTTCAGGCACGCGTCTTCACAGTGCGAGATGAACGGTCCAGGGACGTCGCGGGCGTAGCGCGCCGCGTTGCGCAGCACGCGCGCGTCGGCGACGGTCGCTCCGTCGTCGCTGAATGCGACGCAGCCGGCATCGTGCAAGCGGTGATACGGCGCGAGTTCGCTGCCGGCGCGCGAGCGGGTGATCGCGCCGACCGGATAGACGCGCGCCAGCGCCGCGACGTCCGCAAGCCGCACGACTTCCGCGACGATCGTCGGCGAATCGAGCGCGGGATCCGTGTTCGGCATGCACGCAACGGCGGTGAATCCGCCTGCGACCGCAGCGGCGGCACCGCTCGCAATCGTTTCTTTGTGCGGCTGACCGGGCTCGCGCAAATGAACGTGCATGTCGATGAACCCCGGCGCGACGATCGCGCCCGTCGCGTCGACGATCCGCGAATCGTGCGTATCGGCGTGCTCGACGATCGCGGCGATGAAGCCGTGTTCGATGACGACGTCGCGCATCGCATCGATGCCGAGCGACGGGTCCACGACGCGCCCGCCGCGCACGACGACGCGCATCAAGCGGCGACCTTCGCGCCGTTGACGAGGAAATCGAGCACGGCCATCCGCACGAACACGCCGTTGCCGACTTGCGCGACGTAACGCGAACGGCGATCGGCAAGCACGTCGTCGGTGAGTTCCACGCCGCGATTGTAGGGCCCGGGATGCAAGATCACGGCGTCCGAACGCAGCGCGCGCAAGCGATTCCGGTTGAGCTGATAGTTGCGCGTGTAATCGTCCAGCGCCGGCAGCAGACTCCCCGCGATCCGCTCGCGCTGGATGCGCAGCATCATCACCGCATCGACCCCGCCCAGCACGGCGTCGAGATCGCGTTCGATGCGCACCCCGCCGGCCGCAAAGGCATCCGGCAAGAGGGTCGGCGGTCCGACCAAGGTCACGTCGATGCCGAGCATCTTCATCCCCACGATGTTCGAGCGCGCGACGCGCGAGTGCATGATGTCGCCGACGATCGCAACCTTCAGTCCCTCGAAGCGGCCGAACTCGCTGCGCAACGTCATCAGATCGAGCAGCGCCTGGGTCGGGTGCGCGTGCGCGCCGTCGCCCGCATTGATCACGTGACCGTCGAACGTCTCGGAGAGGCGATTCGCGAAGCCGGCCTGGGGATGGCGCACGACGATCGCACGCACGCCGATCGCGCGCAGCGTGATCGCCGTATCTTCGATCGTCTCGCCCTTGCCGAGGCTCGAAGCACCCGGTGCGAAGCTGATGACATCCGCGCCGACGCGCTGCTCCGCAAGCGTGAACGAGGTCGCCGTGCGCGTCGAGGCTTCGAAAAACAAATTGAGCACGGCGATGCCGGCGAGGAGATCGCGTGCGGGCTCGGCGCTCTTGAACGCCTCCGCGCGATCCAGCAGGTAGCGGATCTCGTCGCGGGAGACGTCATCGACGTCGAGGAGATGACGGGGGTTCACGCTTCGGCGATGACGACCTCATCGGAAGCCGCCGTCTGCGGCGCAAGGACGACGTCGATGTGCTCGCGCCGGCTCGAGGGGATCAGTTTGCCGATGTAATCGGCCTGAATCGGCAATTCGCGCAGGCCGCGATCGACCAGCACCGCGAGGCGGATCGCACTCGGCCGCCCGAGGTCGGTCACGGCATCGAGCGCCGCCCGGACGGTACGGCCCGTGAAGAGCACGTCGTCGACGATCACGACCGCGCGGCCGGTAATCTGGCTGCGGATCTCGGATTCGGGGAGTTCGCGCGCCACATCATCGTCGCGATAAAGGTTGATGTTGAGAAAGCCGAGGTCGGGCGGGGTGCCCTTGATCTCGCCGATCTTCGTCGAGAGGCGCCGCGCCAGAGCTTCCCCACCACGCCGGATGCCGATCAGAATGATCCCGGTCTGGACGTCCTCCGGTTCGACGATCTGATGGGCCATGCGGGCGATGGCGCGCTCGATTTCATCGGCGGACATCAGCACGCGACGGCGCGCTACGGCGGTCGGCATCGAGCCCTGGTTCGGCGCTCCGGGTCACGCGCCTCCGGGCCGCCGTCCGGCGCCCGAGCGCAAACGGAACATGCAAGCCGTTGCGGCGTATACGAGGCGATGAACCATCGGGCTGCTTGGATCGCGGCGCTCGTGACGCTTGCGTTGCACCTTGCCGGCAACGCGCACTACGGCTTCTTCCGGGACGAGCTGTATTTCATTATTTGCGGTTTCTCGCCGCAATGGGGGTATGTCGACCAGCCACCCGTCGTCCCGCTGCTCGCGGCGCTGACCCAGCTCGGCGGCCATTCCCTCTTCCTCTTACGCGCGGTTCCGGCGTTGTGCGCGGCCGCCGGGGCGTTCGCTACGGTGCTCCTCGTAATCGAATTCGGCGGCGGCGCGTTCGCGGCGGCGCTGGCCACGGTCGCGTATCTCGGCGCGCCCGTCCTGATCGCGTTCGGGGCGAAGGCCGGGCCGGACGAGATCGGCCTCGCCCTGTGGCCGCTGATCGCGCTCTGGCTCGTACGCCTCGTGCGCGGCGCCGACCGGCGTTGGTGGCTGGCGATCGGCGCGGCCGGCGGGATCGCGTGCGAGAGCAAATATGCCGTACTCTTCTTCTTCGTCGCGCTCGCCGTCGGGCTGCTGCTCACCCCGCAGCGTGCGATCCTGCGTTCGCGCTGGGCGCTTGCGGGGATCGCGCTCGCCGCCCTGATCGTGCTGCCGAATTTCGTGTGGCAGGCGCGCAACGGGTTTCCAATGTGGGAGTTACTCGAAGCCGGCCAGCACGGCAAGAACGTCATCGTCGGACCGCTGCTCTACCTCGTACTCGAAGCGGCGATCACGAATCTCTTTCTCGCGCCGCTCTGGATCATCGGCGTCGTGTGGCTGCTGCGCACGAGCGCGTGGCGCTTCCTTGGCTACGCGTACCTCGTGCTGATCGTCGAGATGATCGTGCTGCACGGGAAGCACTACTATCCCGCCGACGTCTATCCGATCGTGATCGCGGCCGGCGCGATCCCGGTCGCCGCCTGGACATCGCGCGTGTCGATCGTGCGGGGAGCGATTCTGGCTTATGCGGCGGTGTTCGCGCTCATCGAGTTGCCGGTCGAGCTGCCGATCCTCAGTCAACCCGCGTTCGTTGCCTACCAAGATGCCGTCTTGTGGCGGCTCTCGCCGGTGCCGCGCGGAGCGCTACGCACCGAAAACGGTGCGGTGCCCGCGATCGGATCCGACTACGCGGACATGAACGGCTGGCCGGAATTCGCCGCCGCCGCGCGGCGCGCATACGATGCGCTCCCCCCGAGCGAGCGCGCACGCGCCGTCATCTTCGCGCTCGATTACGGTCAAGCAAGTGCGATTCGCTTCTTCGAACCCGGCTTGCCGGTCGTCAGCGGACACAATCAGTATTGGCTCTGGGGCTACGGCGCCGCCGGCGGTCAGGATATCCTCGAACTCGGCGGCAG
>Ga0116231_10002265_pt1 | contig 40205 bp, 34 predicted proteins | sample S1TSphgellanicum_2_FD_89695 | JGI IMG/M metagenome (GOLD analysis project Ga0116231, IMG submission 89695) | Host-associated microbial communities from peat moss isolated from Minnesota, USA - S1T2_Fd - Sphagnum magellanicum MG | ecosystem: Host-associated > Plants > Peat moss > Unclassified...
GTGAGTGAAGCTTGTCAACTCTTCCTAGTCCCATCCCGGAGCTCCAACACGCCCCTCTACCCCTCAAAGTGTTGTGAGCTAAGGAGCGTGCTCTGACTCCTCCTTTTTCGCTACTTTCTACTTGGGCTCACATTTGAGCCTTTTAAGGAGTTGGGAGTGCGTCATTGGGGCCCAATAACTTTGTGTGAAGACCTCTAATTAAAATGAGGTCTAAAATAAGGTTGTAGCCCTTATTGAGATCTTTCTAACGATATGTGACATGCCACCTACACGCAAGGAAACCGAGTCGATTTCCGACTTTTAATGGTCGGGAGTCAAACTACCAATTTGACTCTCGGCCCTTCTTTTGGCCATAACTTGTGTTTCAAATGTCCAAATGATTGATGCAAGCCATTTTAGACATCTACATTTCAATAGCTTTCAAATGGTATAAATAACTCTTCAAGCCATTGGGTTTTGATCCTTGCAATTGCTTTCTAAACATTCGGGAGTCCATTGGCACTCTAACTCCCAAAGTGGAAGCTCCTTTGGGAGTGTGAAGGTTCACTCCCTCACACTTTCCTTCACTCCTGGGCTTCCCTCTTGGCTCGCAACCTTGCAAGCCCTTGCCTTGGTCACAAGCCCAAGGCTAGGGTTGCGACATTAGGTAGTCAGGAACCCAAGCAGTAAGGAACTTAGGTAGTCATGAACCCAAACAATAAGGAACCTAGGTAATTAGGAACCCAAGCAGGACCAAGAACCCATTTTATTTTATTTTACTAACAATTAAGGATCTCACAAGCCCATTCAAAGTTTTTAATTTACCAGTGATGATAATTGTAACTTCATTAGCAAGAAAAATATTTATCAAATAGGATCAATATACACATTTAGACATTTTTGTTTGCCATGATGGTAAAACCACAACCAATTGTTAAATTTTGACAACCAGTATAAAATGTGTTCCAGTTGTTATTAAATACATTCCAAGAACCTACAAGATTCAAAATCATTGTAGTTTAAGATGGAATCCATACCTTACAATTAAATATAATACCTTGCTAAATTCCAACTTTTAAATTTCCAACAGCTAGCAATATTTAGCATTCAACTTTGCCTTTAAGGATGGTTTCCATTTTTGAACTGCAAAACATTTTAAAAACCATAGTGGGCCTTCCAGTTAAAAGGTCAATCCAAAACAAAGTATATGTTTGTAATATATTTGGAAGGTCCACTATAAGGTCAGTTGGAAGATCAATATAAAAGAACACATGTGTATGATTCTAATATAGAAAAGAAAACAAATTGCACAAAGATAAATGGAAACTAACATTTTATTTACCAAGGAATATTGCACACTCAAAAAATAAATAAAAATTGAATAGACAATAAAAGATTCTTGAATGATAATAAGGGTTTAGGTTGGTTTGAAATAACATCTTAACTTCTAGATCAGTAATGCTTAGATGTGTTTCACAACATCCAAAATTGCCATAAGACTTGGAGGTGTTGAATATGCAACTAGACTTTCTTGAACAAAGGTCCTACAACACAACATACAACCTTAAAACATACTTGGATAAAAATTTTAAAAACATAAATTATTCACAAATGAGACTTTATATTTTAAAATTCCATGTTTTTTAAGATTCTTGTGAATGTACCTGCATGTTGCTCTTGATAAAAAATCTTAAAAGAAATTACAAAGACCATTTAAACTATAATTCCACAACTAACAAATCCGGTTGTCCAAATATGCAAGTTCTATGACTTTAGACCGCCAACAACAATGCATCATGAACTCAAAAACAAAGAAGATTCAAAGTAACTTAAGGGTCAACTTACAAAATATTCCTTTCAAATGGGCCTCTATTACATGGTTGAAATCAGATGCCAATGTGTGGAAGTTGATCAAGCAAAGAAATTGCCATTAAACATCAAGAACATGATGTATAAGTAGTCACTATCCACCATATTGCACCAATTGACAGACCTCCATGGAGAATTGCAACTTGCACCTAATCCAAGGCAAAGAACTATCGAACTAGGTAAGGAAATTTTGAGATGTTCACTAATAAGGCAAGTACAAAAAAACTTTTCAAAAATCAACATTTTATGTTACATTAATCATGGATTGGATATGGTTTAAGGCCTGAATAAGGAGTGTGTAAATTTGAGATCCACTTTTGTCATGCTTTTGTTTATGTCATACAATAGTCATTCTAAACATTGATGTTATCACCAAGTGCGAGTAGATGAAGGCTAGTCCTCCAGCACATAAGATGTAGGACTATGAACTACATCCCTACTTTTTGTAGTACTTCCCTACTACAATTTGTTATCCCCTATATATTTCCTGCCCCTAGTAATCAACCTTATTGAACTCCTCAACCATAGCCAAGGTCTTTTCACAAATGAGTATCCATAAGTCATCACCTTCAAGGTTGTCTTCTACAATAATTACTATGAAATGCTCACCCAAATTCAAATCCGTAGCCAACATTTTGTGGTCATTGTTGATGAGTGTGTTGTCTTCTTCAACCTCATCTCTAGTTTATAGGGCACCATGTGAATCAAATTGAATATGCTAACATAATTAGCATGGTCACATGGACCATCACCTCCATCTGTGTAAAATGTATAGATTCAAAACAAATTTCATATCTATAATGAAATCTTGTCTAGTCCAACAGACCCTACTTGATGCAAGTTACATGTCCTTGGGGCTGTATGGGCATTAAACTAATCAATTTAGTTGATATCCTTAGGTTTGACTTCATAAAAAAAATGATTTACATTTCTTTGCACTGAGGAATAACCATCATGCTCTTGATCAAAATGGGCTTATAGGAAGGTCACAACATTTGAAGCATTGTGAAGTTGGACACTAGTAGGTTTCAGTTGTTCAAACCAAGTGTTTGTTTGATAGAGGCTCCAACACCATCCCACCATCCCTTTTTGTGTCCACTGCCAAAATAATTCCACTACATGCATGTTCCAAAAGGCAACTCTTTGCACTTAGTTAATGATGGGTAATGTGCAACATAAAACAAGGACCTTCCACATTTAAACTGTGAAAAGTAACCATCTAAAATACAATGTGTTCCATGAACATGAAGTAATTATGACTTTGAGGACTTGTTTATGTAGCTTAAAACAATGTTGCAAAAACAAATTGTCATGCATCTTGTCATCATTAATGTAGAAGTGATAGTCAATCACAATCTTAGTGTTAAGGTTCCCATCCCAACCCAATTGTACTTTGAAACTCAAGTGCACAAGGATGGTGACTTGGAAATTGAACCAATGTTGAGATTGAATTTCATTTTGCCATTGGAATGAGTAATTTTAAGCATTCAACAATTGGTAGAATCTAGTCAGTAGTTAGATTCTCCAAACAATTCTTGAACATGTTATCCTGCCAATTTGCGTGGAAGTTATGAACCACAAATTCAGCCAATTTAGGTTTCAAGAATGTGATTAACACATGAGGAAGGGTTTGTTTATGCTCAAGACATAGACCGCATTGGTCCTTGCCATCATCAAACCTTCCTACCCATACTTTCTCAAATTGTTGCCATGGTATTATCACTTTAGCATTAACATCAATTTCACAAGGGTAAATTGGTTATGTTAAAACTCCGCATGTAGAACAATCACCTTGAATGCATTATAGCTTATGAAATTCATATGTCTTTCCCTTTAAACACAAAATTTAATCATATAGATTTTCGACACTAGTGGTAATTGCATTGTTGGCAACACATTTTACCTCACCAAGTGGTCTACAAATCTTGCAAGGGCACATATTGTTTTGATGAAAGAGCTTTGTCCACATTGAGTTGTAACCCTCTTTTAGTTTAGTCATCTGCACATGATAATTACAACAACAAGAATTGAACTCATTTAATCTTTTTGCAAACCATGGTTTCAAATTCTCAAAGGATCGTAACCTTATCTGCATATTTGGTGTTTGCTCCACAAAACGAGTATAGAATGCAAGTTGTAAGCAAAAACATGTGTAATCAATTAGTGGAACATTACAACTCTAACAAATTATTTAATGTTGAAACATTGACATTAAACATTAAAACAAGCAAGTTCAGAAAGCTTATTAGGCAACTAGTATCAAATTAGGAAAAACAAAGCAACAATGTACATTTTATTTCCATAGGATGTAAAGTAATTTAACTTCCAAGTCCTGATGCAAAAACCTACAAAGGAAATTTGCCAAAGAAAAGAAACATGAAAAACACATAAGGAATGGGAATCTTCCTTGTGTTAATATGTAAAGGAACATAGTGTAAGTTCAAACATCCTTTGGAGTTGGAAGCATACCTAACAACAAGAAGCAAAAAGGAAATATGGATATCATCAGTAAAAATTACAAGTATTATAATGTTAGGTTCTTGCCTTGATAGGAAACTTGAAGCATCAACGAACTAAAATTAATAACCATCAATCATGGCATACAAATCCAAGGAACCAAAAAGGAAGCAACCTAGTTAACACAAAATTGTAAGGAATTAAAATGGAAGCAATTTACTATATGTCCTTGTACAAAATATAAGGAAACAAAAAGGAAGCAACATGTACTAATTAAGCAACCTTCCAATCATTGATGCTACTTGAAGAATTCAAAGTAAAGTTGGGATTGCTAGGAATTAAGACATAATTAAATTGTATTATCAATTTTAGGAAGTTATAATCACATTTATGTCCAAAAATCTAAGACTATTGCTACCACAACTAATTGTTCTTATTTATGCACATACTAGGAAACATGCAAGGTATAAGAGACCATGACCTACTACTAAATTCAAATAAAATGTAATCATGGACTACATCACATACCTGAGACTCCAAGAGGAGGTAGGCTACATGGGACTCCCAAGATTTTCAAGCAAGGCGCCTTTTTACATCATCCTTCATGTTGGGACTCATTTGTGTATTGTCTGTCCAAAACTTGACAATTGCGTTGCATATTTCAAAGGACAAAACATGCTTCCTTTTAGCCTTCCCACACAAAGCTCGAATAGCTTGATCCATTCAAGATTCAATAGACAATCTCCTCTCCATACCTTGTTTGAAGTTTTTTTGATGAATTCCTATGAGTGCATTAGTATGGTGAATGCTATAAATGGAGTCTGAAGCCACCATATGAATGATAACATTTTGAGCACACTAGTCATCCTTAGAGTGGTTACCTTTAACAAATTGCCATCCTTTTGACAAGTTGTTGAATGTGTTGTGTGCATCTTCCAAATCAATTTTTTTTGGTAGTACATCTTTCTAGATTGGGTGTTTCAAAATCTTTGAAAGTTGTAACCTTTGGAACTCAAGGCCTCTAGGTGTAATTTGATGGAACCATTCCATTGTTAACAAGTTTGCATATTTACTAGTTGATCTATCTAGGTTCACATGTGTTGACCTTAGGAGTAGGTTCATTAACAATGACCACCGCACTTCCCACTATAGATTTTTGACACTCTTTGCACCTCTTATGCCTTTGGTTATAGGTTTCTTTTCTTGTAACATTAGCTTCTAAATGGGTTTGTTTACCTTGGCCATCTTGTGGTCTGCTTACATTATTGTGTACCATGTTTATCAAGAACTAAACTTGACAACATGGTTTCCTTGACAAACCCTAACACATAAAAATAACCTTAATTTATAATAATGCAACATTTCATGATCTTGTAACAATAAGCCAAATTTTTTATAAAACTCATGAGCCTTTTGCATTATTATATTCAGTGCATATGCCTTGGAAAGTTTTTTAAAACTCATTCCCAATCAACTTATTTCTAAGTAGCTTAAGGAATTGTAGCCTGCGCACAATAAGGTTATAAAACTAAACTTGGTATGTAAAAACTTTCAAGGCAAAATTTCAACATGGAGTTTAAGATGAATCAATTTACCTTGCAATTATAATTTCTTTTGCGAAAATGATGTATTGAAAATATGAAAAAAAAACAATATGATGTTTATGACCCTAATGAAGGCTTGCCAATAGTTGTCCAGAAAACATGTACAACATAAAAAAAACATGGTGGTTAGTTTGGTGAAGCTCCACCAAATCACTCACTAACCTTTAATTTTAGATGTCTTTTGAATCCCTTCAACTGTACCTCCATGAATGTCTTCAAATAGATTCACATGGATTTTACATATTCCATCATAAACATCAAAGTAACATATAATTCCATGAGTTAGTTATTCTAGTTATGAATCATACATTGAGATGCAAGCTCCATTCTTAATATGGTCCCACAACAGACCTATAACACTTATAGCAAGAAACAATATTTAAGGAGCTTGGACTTGTGCAAAGAAAAAATTATAACTTTTATATCCTTGTTTGATGTATTTGGACCTAAGTAGATCATGAAATAGCTTGAACAAAATACATGGACAAGTTTAAGTTAGTGAGCTTTATGAAGGTTTTCAAATATGCAAAACTCACAAAGGACCATTGCTTACACACAATACCCATGAAGATTGCAATGTTAATTACATGTAATATGAAACTTCCCATTCCTACCAACCTTCCACCAAACTATGTTCAGAGTGAGGTTGACGTTCAATACAATACATTTAAATTTTAGCATAAACTTCCAATCAAATTCAAGTTTGCATGAATGTATTACAAAATCACCTGACCTCCATCATTGCCATTAATAGTTGTTGGTAGCACATGATTGTTTGCAATAAAACCTTCTCCATCAATCTCAGTGTTTGCAAGGTCTCTTGATACCCTTTTAACATATTATATAAATTCAAGAAAAATTCATACCATGGCCGCTTTTATGCAAGAATGCATATCTCATAGAGAACCCACAAAGAAAAACACATTGGTTGTGGATATTCATGCTTGTAAATCTACACCATTCACACATGTTGTGTTTCTAACAACATTCAAAGAGAGTGTTGATGAACATTCAAAAAGGAAGTATCATCATTGCCATTTGTGAGCCATACCAACACAACCATGCGCAATAGTTTCAATTTTTAAGAATTGCATCAGGGATATTGGGGTGTGGTAAAGTTATTAGGAGTTTTTAGCAATTTCATGTTAAAATAAAAAATGATGAGTGCACATGGTTACATGGGGGTTGTTTTTTTCAAAATTTGATATTGGATGAATGAAGTGTAGGGTTAATTTTTTTCTTCAACAAAAGTTGGTAATTATAGTTTTAGAACTTCAATTGCATGATTAAGGGTGAAAAGGGTTGCGGCTAGAAACAGACACCAAAATTCATAATGTTCAGTAAAACATTGGTCATGTTTTTATATTTAGTGAGTAGTCATGTAAGCGAAGATAATTAAGATTCATGTAATTGAAAGGGTGTTAATGAAGGGTCCAATTGAGATACAATAATCTTCAAACATTGTAAGTGTAAGATTAATTTGAAACAACATAATGATTTAAATAAATAGTGTGATAGGATGACAATAGCAACACGGATTTTCATGATGAATGAAGTTTTTATTCAAGTTATGGATAAACTCAACGGGGAGTTACAATTACAAATTGAATCCTAGGCTATGTTGTCACAACCCCACTTTGGGCAAAGTGGGAGAATGAAACTCCCACTCCCAAAAGTGGAAGACTTGGAATCCTCTGGGACTCCCAAAAATTCAGAAGACGATTTGAGGGGTCAAATCTCCTTGCATTGGTGCGTTCTTTATGTCATTAGAAAGGTCTTGAAGAGTAAATGTCCAAAATGGCCTCGCATGAGCCATTTGGACATTTTTAGCCCAAGTTATGGGCAAAAGAAGGGCCAGGAGTCAAACTGACAGTTTGACTCCCGACCACTAAAAGTTGGGAATCAACCTCTTCCCGACATCCGATTCTTGAGTGCGACATGGCATTGGAAAACTCTCAAGGATCAAGGAGAGCTATAACTTTGCTTCAGACCTCGTCTTGATTGGACTCTACAGTCGGGAGTTATGAGCTTCCAAAGTCGCGGGACTCTAACCCGGGATAGTTTCGGGACTCCAACTTGGGAGTCTTGGGAAAAAGTGCCATTTGGATGCAAGTCCCGTGGAGAGCTACAAAGAATACTATATGGGGGAAGGTGGTGGCTTCCCCCGAGTCCGGGCCGTGGTGAGTCTTGTGTTTAAAAGTGCCCGTGGCTTGTCCCAACACCCAAGGGTGTTCCCGAATGCTAACTAACCCTCTTGTGGTTGGTTTTGGATGCAGATTCAAGCTTGATAATCTAGTCCCTCTTCTTAGTCTAATCCCGAGACTTCTAGCACGCCCCTCTACCCCCTTTTAGTGCTAGAAGTCGAAAGTGCCCCTCAAGTCCCAACTTTCCACAACTCTACATAGTTGGACCCTCAAGTGGGTTCAACAAGGGACTTGGGAGTGCGTCATATGTCATAATGATAGCTCATAATTGTAAAAAACTAGGATGTGTCAAATGGTGCAAATTAAAAAATCAGCCTTGTTACTAGGAGGCAGTTGATGAATCAAACCGCACAACCAACGATAATGTCTAATGCTAAGAATTGACGACCATGCAAAGATGGAGGTGTTTTCAAATTCGTAAAAACCTTTATAGACAGTTTTAGGTTCATCACCAAAAGTGGGGTTGACCTGCAACAAAATCACCAAGATACGACAATTTGGAAAAATGTGATAATACCAAGCTCGAAGGGGTTCAACTTCAAGATGAGGCCCACCTTTCGCAGTTCAAGGTTTTCATCATGAGAATGTTGGGTCAATGTCAAATCTAGGGATGGTTTTCGAAATAGTTCTTCATTCATTTGTGCGGTTTGAGGCTTGTAAGATGTGGTCATGTGCGACACCATGAATTCAAGGAAAGGAATAAATCTTCAATCAAAATCAACTTGGTGATAAATGTGTGGAAGACTTGGTACATGGAAATGCATGGTTACAATTTATAGGTCAAGGAAAAAGAAGGAAAAACATATAGTCATGGTCTAGAACCATGGTAATGTAAAACCTCAAAATCAATAAAAAAAAAATTTAAGTAAAATTTGTTTAAGGGGAAATGGAAACAAGTGAAAAGGATGTTTCTCATTCTCCTTTTAAAGGCCACTAAGCTTGGAACCTTCGAAAGGTCATCAAACAAAATGCTTCCCCATTGGCCACCAAGCTTGGAACTTCCAAGGGCCACCAAGCAAGATGCTTCCCCATTGGCCACCAAACTTGGAACCTTCCAAGAGCCACCAAGTTAAGGTTTTCCTTCACCTCCTTCCTTCTCTTTCTTTTTAAAAGTGTGAATTTGGATAATTTGGCACTGTCTTTTTGGACATAATTTTCGATTTAACTCTTTGAAAACTTATTCCTACAGCTTTCCTTAGGAGGAAAAGATTGATTAATTTTAATAGATGGTGGAAAAATGGAGAATAGATTGGATGATAGTAGTACCTTTGAAACAATGGAAATGAATAGGGATCGTTTTGAGAGCCTAAAATTTTAAAGAAATTTCACAAGACCTTTTGGGTTTTGTAGCATAACTTTTTCTTGATTTAGGTGCAGAGCTTGAGATTTGGTAGGCAGGTGCCCCATGTAGGTAGATTTTCAATGAACTAATGCAAGTTAGATTTGAATAAAATATGTGCATGTAACAATGTTTTAAGTGACTAAAGGTTTACTGCCAAGTTAAGTTTTTTCCTTTTGTGAAACCCTTTTGGGTTCTATGGCACAACTTTTTACTAATTTAAATCTAGTGCTTGAAATTTGGTAGGCAAGTGCATTTTGTAGCTATCTTTCTAATGAATTAATGCAAGCTAGATTTGGATAACATATGTGATGGGAATAATGTTTTGAGTGACTGGAGGTTTGTTATCAAATTGAGCATATTGTCAAATCCTTAGAAGTTGGTTTAAGTGGGTGACAATTTAACATAAAATTTTAGGATTTGAAAAGTTTGAACTTAAAAAATATATCTATCAAATCCAAATCATAAATGATGCATAGGAGGCAAACTATTTGTTTTCAATTATAAACGTAATTTAATATCTAAAAATATTTTTTCATTTTTCCTTCACCAATAACATATGTACTTTCAAGAATAATCACCTCATGGAACCGGAAGTAGGGGGATGAAAAGTCACTTCACACCATCGAGAATTTTTTTTTGAAAACCTTAACTCCATTCATGCACATTGTGTTTACAATAACACTCAAAGAGAGTGATGGTAAGCACCTAGAAAAGATGTATCGCCATTAATATGTTCTTTAAAAACCTTAACTTTGGTGAAAGATGGAAAAATCTACCCTCACCAAAATTGACAGCTCCTATCATTTAAATTTCAAATTGAAGGATGGAAATCTATCCACATCATCAATATGTTAAAAATGGGGTTTAGGAATGACGCACCCCCAAGCTCTTTGATAGACTTAATTACGAGTCCAAGGCGAAAATAGCGAAAGGATAAGGAGTTGGGGTATGCTCCCTGGTTCGCAACATTTTGGGGGTAGAGGGGCGTGCTGGAAATCCGAGATAGGGATTAAGGTGAGTGACAAACGGGTCAATTATTCACATGAACTTGCACAAACCAAACAACAAGTTGGTTAATGCATAGTTTGAACACTTTTGGTGCATGGATGAACCATGAGCAAACACAAACTCACAAGACTCACCACGGCCCGAACTTGAGGGAAGTCACCACCTTCCCCCTTATAGTATTCTCTATGCTTGGCCATGGGGCCTGCACTCAAATGTCATTTTGTCTTGAGACTCCCAACTTGAAAGTCCTAAAATTCCCGAAATTGGGACTTTTGCGACTTTGGAGGCCGATAACTTCTTTTGCAAACCTTCAATTGAGGTGAGGTTTAAAAAAAAAATGTAGACCTCATCAAGAGCTTTCTAATTATATGTGGCACACCACCTACACGCAAGTGAACTAGGGAAATTCTTAACTTTTAGTGGTCAGGAGTCAAATTGGCAGTTTAGGTCCTAACCTTTTTTTTGGCCATAACTTATGTTCTAAGTACCCAAATGGGTCATGCAAACTTGATTTAAAAATTTATGCTCTAAGAGCTTTTCCAATGGTATAAAAAAATCTTCAATGCAATGAATTTTGACCCCTGCAATCGCCCTTTGAAAATTCGGGACTCCATTAAGACTCCAACTCCCAAAGTGGGAGCTCACTTGGGAGTGTGGGGTTCATTCCTTCACGCTCTCCTACACTCTTAGGAGCATGAAATGTGATTCCTGGGCTTCACTCTTAGCCCATACCTTTGCAAGCCTTTGCCTTGGTCGCGAGCCTAAGGTTAGGGTTGTGACAAGGAAGTTGTGTTTAAATGCCAAAAAGTTTATGTTGGAGATTATAATACTGATAAATTTTTTTTTAATGAATATTCAACATAAATAGATGCTACTTGAAATGCCCTACTAGGAGAAATCAAAATCAAGCTAAAAAATTCAAAATAAAGTTTTTGATCCATATGGCGTTATTAAAACCACATTTCCTAATGTTGAAAAATATATAAGTAATTATTGTGACACATTTTGCTACGTTTGTCTATTTTTTTCCCTATGTAAAAATTGTAGGATTCCTCTAAAATAGGGAATAAAATCAAATGGGTTCAAGAAATGCTCTTGTTGTTTTCTTGTGTTCATGACCCCAAAAAGTGACTTTCTTGAAGCTTTTAATATAAGAAAGGTGTAGGAACATCAAAACATTTCCAAATCTTATGGGACGTGACCCATTTGAATATCCCAAAGATGCACAATGTAGTAATATGGGCCATCTTCTAAAACACCAAACTATGTGATCACAAATTAGTCCTAAAGTTAACTCCTTTCATGAAACAGGACATGTGATGTTCCTAGTGGTACCCCTAATCTTACTTACATCCAAGAATAAGAAGAATAAATAGGAGATGGAAATGGTAGACCTTTCTTTGGAGACCTAGACTTCAAAGGCAAAATGTTAAAAATAATTTGTTGTTTTTTTTATTTCTTTTACTTTTCTTCTCTCAATTTTGTAGTCTTTCTTTAGATTGTCTCTTTAACTTTTCAATAAAGCTTTCTTCTACGTTCATTCTAGAAATGGAAAATGACAAAATTTTTTTTGAAGAAAACAAAAACAAAGCATTCTTGTGTTCCTTGTTGGTTGTAGAAATGCCATCATTTCATTTCGTGTAATGACGTTTCATTTTTCATTGTAGGGTTAGTGTCTTAATGATTTGTCTTTTTTTCTTGTTTTTTGACACATGTTGACTTTTGTTTGAGATCATACTAATAGCAATATGAACTATAGTTAATGCCTATTGACTTAGTAACTATGTAGATATGGCACTAAGTTCTTTTAATAACACCTCTAATTTTGATGATTTAATGTTGTCAACACTACATATTTCTTTTGTCATGTGCTGAACCATTAGATCAACAAAGTTTTGTTCTAATGTTACAAACATATCTAACTTATAGTCTATTGGTTGTGAAATTTTGTAATCATGGTCTTTGAGTAGTATCATACCTATTTGATTCATCAGATTCATTGAGGCTTCTTTTGATGTGACTATTTGATCAATATCTATGATCTTTGATGTTCTTTTGCCTTCTAAATCTTCATCAAATTTCTTTTTTTTTGTGGTCAGAATCTATAAACTTTAAAGATTTCTAATTCTTTGAACTATGTATCCCCTTCAATGTTTAATCCACATATTTGTACGGTTTCAACTTGTTAATACTAACCAATACTGGGTTTGGTTCAAAATTGTTTACATAAACAAGAATCATAATGTTATTAGGTAAGCAATAATGTACCTTGAATGGGCCAAACCATCTTTTCTTAAAATTGCCCAAATGTGTATTATCTCCTTTAGGAAACCACAAAACATAATCTCCAAATTGAAACTTCTTCTTTGTGTGTTTTTATTGACTCCACATAAATTCGTTCCATTGGTTTGCTCCAACATTGTTTTAAACCTCTAATATGTTCTATTGTAACTTCTTTAGTTTTGTAATTCTAACAGTTAGTACTTTTGTGGGTTTTCCATATTTGTGGTTTTCATTAATAACCGATAAAACATATTCTGTGGCATTAAAGGATGCGAACCATAGACTGACTAGTAAGGTCTATATCATGTTACTACCTTGTAAGTTGTCTTGTATGAAAACAAAATTATGGAGAAATGTTCATCTTAGTTTGTGTTTTTCTCGTTGACTAACTTGGTTAGTAATCTACCAAAAACTTTTTTAGTAGACTCTACTTGTCCATTTCCCTATCAATAATAAGTAGTAAATCTAAGATGTTTTAACAAAAACTGTTCTGTCATATGTTTTATTGTATCATTGATGAAATATACTCCTTGATCTATAACTATGGTTAGAGGACATCCAAATCTAGTCAAAATATACTCATACAGAAATCTAGCTATAAATACTACAATGTTGGTTCCAAGTGCTTTTGCCTTTACCCACTTGGTTACATAATTTGTAGTTACCAAAAAAGTTTGTTTCCTGTTAATCTTCTTGTTGGTTTAATTGGACCTATAAAATGTAGACCCCACTTCATAAAAGGTTCCTTTGGAAATGTTGTTACTAATTTGGCCAAACTTTTGTTTCTAGTCCTTTGATTATTTAACAACTATCACAACTTCTACAAAATTCATGAGTATCTTTGAATAAAGTTTTGTCACCAATAATGTGCATCCAAAATTTTCTTTGTAGTAATATTTGCAACAAAATGTCCTCTTGCCATCCCTTCATGTAGTTCCTTTAGAACAATCCATGATTTTGAGATGGTCAAACATTTGCACAATCTCTTATCTTGTCCCACATTGTACATTTTCCCCTCTTTCAAAGAAAAAGGTTTTGCTTGTCTAGCTAATTTTTATTTTTGAACCAAGTTCAAAAATTTTAACATCTAACCTATTTCTAAATAGCTCTTCACTTCTTGCATCCATATAGGTTTTATTGAAAATAATGATGCATCAATAATTGATTTGGGACTCCCAATGGTTCTAAACTATTTAATAATCTTGATAAAACATTAGTTACCACATGTGTTCTACAAGGCTTGTAAACTGCTATAAATTTATACTCCAAAAATAACAACAGTCATTTGGCTATCCTTCCAAACACCTATGGTTTGTTGACTAGATATATAAGAGCCATGTGGTCTACATAAAAGACAAATTTGTTTGCCAACAAAAAATGTCTGAATTTATGCATAGCATCAACCATTGTTAATGCTTCTTCCTTTATATTAGTATAATTTTGCTTTGTTTTATTTAGGAGTTTAAATGCATATACTATAGGCTGGTCATACTTACCAATTGGGTTTTGTCTAACATTGCACTTATTACTAGTAAAGATGCATTTGTGTACACATGGAAATCTAACTGCCAATTTGGAGGTATCAAAATTGGTGCTTCCACATATCTTTGTTTGATTTGATCCTAAGTTTCTTGATTGTTTGTAGTCTAAATAAACGGTTTTATCTTCTTCATCAACTTTGTGATTGGTGCCATGATAAAGGCAAAATTCTTGATGAAACATCTATAAAATTGAGCCATAGCATTAAAGACTTGAATTTGTTGTGGGTTTGTAAAAACTAGCATATTAACTATTGCTTGAACCTTTTTAAGGTTTTGTATTTTTCTTTCCTTTGAAACTATGAACCTTAAAATTAGTCCTGAAAATATCATAAAGGCACATTTTTCTAGGTTGATTGATTTTGTATTCTTTGCATTTTTTAAAGAAAAGTTTGAACTTCATCAAATGAATCTCCATATCACTATAGATTGTGAAGTCATCTAAAAATATATTCATGAACTAATCTAAATATTTTTTAAAAGCTTCAGATTGCTCTTTGGAATGTTGGTGGCCCATTTTTGACACCAAATGGCATCACCATCTAAACAAAAGTTCCCCAATTTGTTACAAAGGTTGTTTTATATCTATTTTCAGGGGCTATAAAAATCTAATGGTATCCTAAGTATCCATCTAAGAATGAATAGGCTTCATACCATGTTACATTGTTCGGTACTTCATTAGAAAATGGTAAAGGATAAGGATTTTTTTTGGTTGCCTTATTCAACTTTGTGAAATCCACACAAATTTTCAATTTTCCATTCTTGTTAAATACTACCACTATAGGTGATAACCATGTAGCTTCCTCTACTGGTTAAAGGAATCTTGTTGTTAATAATTTTTCAATATTTTGTTTGATAGCTATAACATAATTGGGGTTTAATCTGTACCTTGCTTGATGTGTTGGTGTGATATGAGGTGTTTAATTCAATTATGTGTTGAGCCAATTCTGGAGCTATGCCTTTCAAATCCTTATAAGTCCAAGCAAACATGTCTTTGAACTCCTTTAGTAAAGTTTGAAGCTCCTCAGTTTTCTCCTTTGTTAATTATGCATTAACTTTGATGCACTGTGGATTTGCGTATGTGCCAAGTTTAGCTTAACAAGCTGTTGTTATTTAGTCAAAATCCAACCTACAATATGAAGATTCTATACTTAAATTTTGGTTGGGGTTTCATCCACTTCAATATGAACTTAGCCATGATGATAATAATTTTTTAGATAGACTTTATTTCCTAGTGATGTCTATGGTCTAACATTAAATTCTATTGTTTTTGTTGTTGAAGCCACTACTTTTGTTGCTCCTTGATCTGATATCCCTTGTTTTGGTTTAGATTCTCCATTGATTTTGATATATGTAACTCGAACACTTAGCCATGAAACTGTTTCATTTGAGATAGTGATTATACCAATTGAGAACATTTTTGGTTCTATCTCAAAGATCAGATCTTCCTCTTCATTTGTTAGACCTTCCATCAAGTCATAATAAACAAGTACTTGGAGCCTTCTAGTTTCTATTGAGCCCAATTTCTTGTTAATTGATATTGTTCTAATTGTCCCTTTGCCTTGAACAGTAATCACAGTGTTCCTTTGATCATGTCTAACCTTTGCATCTCCAAGCCAAGGTCTTCTTAGCAACATGGAATAGCTAAAATCTACCACATTATTTTGCAAAACGATAAATGTTGTTACATATGGTATGACATGTAGCTGAATCTTCAAATTTTGGATGATTCCTAAAGGTCTGGTCATACTTTGATCTACCATTTTGAGGTGGTATGGGGTTAATCTTGGTTTGGGTGAACCTAATTTTGTTTTGAGGTTTTGTGTTATGATGTTTACACTTGCTCCTCCATTTAATAGAACATCCTCAATAGTGTTCTTCCCAACTTGTACTTGGATAATTACCATTTGGTTATTTACCTTTATAGCTACAGTGTTAATTTTAGAATGTTTCTCAATCATTATGGCTACACTAAGCTTTAGTATCACCTTAGTATCTATATTGGGTTTTTCTAGTTGTAGTTTATGCCACATATATTTATTAAGATTGAGTGCTACCTTCAACAATTGACCTAACCTCAAGGTATAGGTAGTTTCCCGCATCTTATTGATATCTTGAAATATTTGTTCCATAGACATTATTTTATTGTTAGGAATAGCAAACAAATTTTGTGGTACAATTGGTTCTATGGATGCTTTAGTCGTTGGTAATCTTACCCAACTTGTATTCCACTATGCTTTCTCCTTTTGATTTAAACTTTTTGGTGGGCCTTCCACTTACATCTTTTGTATAATCTTGATAAAAGATTATTGTAGTTTCTGCTCCTCTTCCCAGTAAACAACAGACTTCTTCTTGTTTGGCTCTCTATCCTTGAACATTTGTTCTTCAATAACCTTATTCCTAATGATGGCCATGTTGACACCCAATACATGAACTCAAGGATTAACAACCTTGGGTTCCACCACAGATGGTTTTTCTATAGTCGTCATTCCTTTGTTCTTCAACATATTGTGCATGTCATTATACTTAGGATAGTATATAATCTTATGTCCAGTCTCACCACAAATATGATAGGAATACTTCATAGGTCTCTATATTCTAATATGCTGAGTGGTAACTCAAAAACTTCAAGAATAGACTCTTCTTTTCTTTTGACTTTACATGTTTCAACATTGTGATTTGTCTTGTGATAGTTTGTAAAGTACATTATTGTTTTCTATGTAATTGTTTGAGGTTTTTGAGCCAATATTGTTTTACTATTTTGTGGTGCTAATAGACTACTTATTGTTTCAACTTTAGAAATTCTCTTAGGTAATTGTTACACCAATCGGATACAATATCTCTAATGGTAAAACTAAACATGTTAATAATTTTTGCATTTTTTATTTCACCATTTATTTTAATGGCAGCCTTAAAAACTTTGACATGAGCAACTAGGTTATAATCCTTCACATACTTAAGGTAGTTAAATGTTTGATGATAAGGCTTGTTTGGTGGTAATGGTGGTTTGCTTGGATTCACCATTAGTAATCCAAAATATCTTGAAGGTCCTAGTGGGCTTGATCCCTTTCCTCTTGTTTCTGATGGCTATTTAGCAAAAATCTCGTCCACCTTTTTGGGCATCTTTATGTGCACATTCACAAGGTTTGTTCCCTTTGGAATCTATGGTGTAGACTTCATATTAGCAATAATATCGCCTATTTTGTTGTAAATGGAACTTCAATAACTATAACCATAAAGTGGGCCATTGCCACAAAATATAATGGTATAGATCTTACTGGTTCCACTGTGATATTGGAAATTCATGCATAAGTAACTCCAACATTATTGTGATGGAATAGATTTGGTGTAGGAGCTATAAAAATAGGTATTACATCTGTCATAATCTGAGCTCTCATTTTCACTTTGTTGTTTTTCCAAATCTGAATATTTGAATCTATTTAAAATTTTAACCCTCTCATGGTATAGATCCTCTAGTTCAAAATCTCCATGGTCTTCTGTTCTTGCATGTTTTGGATTTAAATTCTAGAAATGTTCATTAAATTCTTGCTTCACATTACTTTCAATAAATGGACATTCATTGATATGATGTCCAATCTAATGACAATATGTGCAACATGGAAGGTTGGGTTTTGGACCTAGTGTTCACATTATGAATTCCTTTGCTCTAAACTTGCTACTCCTCTAATAATGCTTTCGTTCTATTGATTAAGTTTGGGTTCACTATGTTTTATTCTAACAGCCATAGGTACACCTTCTGTTACTGTTGGTTTTGCTTTTGGTAAGATTATAATTTCTTGTTTCATTAGAAGTATCGACTCAACTCCTTTGGACATTTTGATGCCCTAAGGTGTGGCTTTTTGTTCAACCACGTAATGAATCTAAAGTTCAAAATTTGAGCTCTTTCTTTTTTCAAGCTCTTCGTCTTCATGTTCTTTTTGATAGTAAGTAAGTGAAATAGATCTATACCTTGGTACTACTTCTTCCCATTTTGACTTATTGAGTTTCTATTTTTTTCCACGAATCAGAACATCAGAATCATGTTGCTGCATTAGACCTATTGACTATAGTGCAACTTTTCATTGAAGTTCAGGTTCTCAACTTTTTCATTTAACTCAACTTGCAAATCTTCATTTTCAATATAATGTTTTTTTTTCCTGGAATTTTGTTGCAGATTATTAGTGCGCCTTTGTGTTTCACTAGTTTGCATTTCACGAGAAATTATTAATGCTACCTAAGGCATTCTATGGCATGCATGTGTCTTTTCTACCCATAGATGTTTTTGCTCTAATTAAAAAACTTTTCTAGGTGTTAAAAGTTGTTGATCTATTTGATTTGTATTCAAATTCCTATTTATGGCAACACCATTTTCCATTTCTTCATGTATTATAAGTTGATCTAATTATCTTTTTAGACTTCTAGTTACAATTTTATTTTCAAGTAGATGCAAGCTATGGTGGTTCACTTTTGTGACGAAACATTGTTTTTTCCCTGGGTACCTTTTATTCAAATGCTTGTTGACGCACCCCTAGGCTCCTTAACGAACTCAAATGTGAATCCAGATTGAAGACAACGAAAAAGCAAGGAATTGGGGCATGCTCCGTGGCTCACAACACTTTGGGGGGTAAAGGGGTGTGTTGGAGTTCCGGGATGGGACTATGAAGAATGACAAGCACTTAATCACTCACTCGGATCTACACAAATTAAACAACAAGTTGGTTAGTGCATAGTTGAAGCATTTTTGGTGTTAGGATGAGCCATAGGCAAACTTGGATTCATAAGACTCACCATGCCCCGGACTTGGGGGAAGCCACCACTTTCCTCTTTATAGTATACTTTGTGCCTCTCCACAAGGCCCACATCCAAATGGCTTTTTGTCTTGAGACTCCCAAGTGGGAGTCCCGAAATTGCCAAAGTCGAGACTCTCGCAACTTTGGAGCCCCATAACTTTGTGTGAAAAACTCCAATCACGATGAGGTCTGAAACAAAGTTATAGCCCTTGTGGCATGTCACCTGCACGCAAGGAAATTGAGTCGATTCTCGACTTTTAGTGGTTAGGAGTTAAACTGCCAATTTGACTCTCAACCTTTCTTTTGGCCATAACTTGTGTTTCAAATGTCCAAATGGGTGATGCAAGCCCATTTTAGACATTTACGTTTCAGTAGATTTCCAATGGTATAAAGAACTCTTCAAACCGATGGGTTTTGACCCCTGTAATCGCTCCTTAAAGATTCAAAAATCCTTCGGGACTCCAACTCCCCAAGTGGAAGTTGCCTTGGGAGTGTGAAGGTTCATTCTCTCACATTCTCTTGCACTCCTGGGTCTCCCTTTTATTTCACCCTCTTGCAAGCCCTTGATCCAAATTAACAACTTCATTATGAGAAAAATTGTGTGGTTATTTATTAATAAAAAACTCATTTGTTAGTAGTAATGAGCTTTTGAAGTCAAAAAATATGAATTAATCATCTAACTATAATATCACAAAATGGAATTTTTTATATTGATTCACATTCCAAATTTTTTATTGGGACTCAATATATAATGTAATACAAGATGATAAACTCATATGAAGAATCTTTTCTTTGAAAACCTTAACTGTTTAATAGTTAGGGACTTTTGAATGGTTAAAATTAAACCATACTTCCATAAATCCATATGAGTTGCAATTTTTATTTTATTTTTCAAAAACATTGTCCTAAAATCATATGTTTTTGAGAGTTTTAAATGGGGTTTTATTATTTTGGACTTTATGGGTTTTTCTTTTAGGATTTTCAAATCAAAAAATGATATCAACTACATTAAATACAAGTTTTCACATAGATTTGAGAAGGTTTGTAGGTGATGAACATGTATTATTAAATTATTAAATTATTAAAATATTAATATTTAAAAAATTACAACCATGTCCATTTGAATCATTTAAATTTTTTTTTGAATGACATTATATGGAGTGTATTTTTTGCCACTTTTGCGCCACTGTACCATGCATTCACCCTTTTCATCTCTCCACATTCTAATTCAAACATGAACAAACTTTTGCATAAAAATAAAATCCTCATAATTAGCTACTTTGCTTAAATTTTCTTCCTAAAAAAAAATTTATGATCAAGATTTGGAAAAAATGTAAGAAATGAAAATTGAATTTCACTATCAATTTTTAGAAACAAAAATTCCAACAACAAGACATAAACAACACTCTGAATTTTATTTTGAATTCAGGCCTTGGGATGGTCAGCAAATGGTAGATACAAAATTCCTATTTTTTATTTTGGTTTGAATTTGGACTAAACATATCATGAAAATAATATTAATATTTTTTTCTCAATCAGAGTTATTTATATCTAGGTTCAAAACTTCAATCCATTCATGAAAAATATGAAAAAAACATGAAAACAACAAATTTGGCTATGGAGTTAAAGCTTTTCTAGGAAACCAATATGTTCTTTTTCCATACTTTTCAAAAAATCAATGTTCTACAATGATGTCTTGTCTTGCCAAAAATGATCACCTTAAAATAGTCCTATGATCAATTCAAATTCAAATGGTGGTGAAAACTATGTAAACTAACTAGTAGATCCTAGGAAAATAACTAGGTAAGTAAGTATTAACTAACTAACTATTTACAATGAATAATTACTCCCTTAATAGAAAAAAATCAAGAGTAATTCCTTCTTTGTATTATGATCATTATAAACACCTTTTATTACTAGAAGCCCTAGTTAGTATGAAAGGAACTAAGAAGTATGTTCCTCAAGAAACACTATTAGAATTTTTAATTTTTCAAACAGTCCAAGTTGATTAATTAGTTTTTCTTGATTAGTGAACATGTACATTTTGACTAGAGGCTAAGGGCTTGAATGACATGTGTATCTTTTGACTAATGAATTTGGTTGAAATGAACTATTTGACTATTTGTTAATTTGGACATCTAGTCAAATTGGACAAAAACTTGACCACCTTGATCAAAATGGCCAATGATGTTAAGTTAATTAAAACATTTAGTCAAGTTGGACATAAACAAATGACACCTTTGGTCAAAATAGCCAATGGGGTTTTAGTCAAGTAAAATATTTAATCAAGATTGCTAATGTTATTATAGTAAAATGAGGCATCCTACCTACCTATCATCCGTATTCTACAACCTTCCTATTGACCTATTGACCTATCTATTACAACCTACCTACCTACCTACCGACTTACTTTTTTACCTACCTACCAACCAACCTACTTACCTACCTACTATAACCTACTAATATATTATAACCTATTCACCTACCCACCCACTTACCTACTTATCGGCTTATCGACACACCACACCCACATGTATTAATTATTACCTACTTATTTACCTAACTACCCACCCACCCACCCCCCTACCTACATTTGTATGACCTACTTATTTGCCTACAAATTATTTTTTATAACAATATTAAAATAAATGATTTAAATCATTTGACCAATCAAATGGTCTTTATTCTATGAGTCAAAAAAATTACCCTAGTCACAACAAACATGTTAAAATTAACTTGTCCAAAATGACAGGGGGTCTTTTTGCCCCGCCCCCCCTTTTGGTTTTTTTTACTAGAATTCTCTGTTTGAAAAACTAGGAATTCTAGTAGTGAAACTCTTCAAAGTCGTTTAGGATTAGGTTTTACTAGATATAGGAAGGACTTGTAAGTGTTTGGCACATTAGCAAGTGGAAGGCCTGTTGCATGCAAAATGTTGAAATTTGCAATGCTCCACGTCAAGGTTTGACCTTCCCTAAATCCTCTCACATTGATCTTTTGTGAAATGCAAACATTGTTGCTTGTTTCTTCATCACTAAAAGGGTTTCTTGCACCAAAATCAATTAACTCACCGAACTTCTCTGGAGAATATGGTGCCAATGGGTATTGCTCTGGGTTTGTAGACAAGTCTTATTTGTGTTCCCAATAATTCATGCTCCACTCGTTTAATTGCTGAAGCTGCTTTGACCTCTGTATAGTCCAATCAAACTCCTCTCTGATGCATTTTGAAAGTTCTTCATACAACCTAAGCAAGTCACTCATGTGTGCACAAAGATCACAAAAGTTGCGGTGTGGAGATGTTGGAAAGATTGAACAAGATGACATACTAGCAATGATGGTAAGCTTTAGCTATGGTGTGGAACAAAACCCAACAAATGCAAAGCGGGGAGTTGATTAAGGTTTAAAGGGTAGTAGACTATAGCGGACCTAGATGACAATGAAGGCAAAACATGCATAAACTCTAGTAAGTTCAAATCTCTGCACGTGTGTGGTTCAATTTATTGGGTTCGATTGATTCAAATAAATGGTTTAAATCCATTCAATCAGGGGATTTTTTCAAAACATGACTAAGGAAAGGAGACCCTCTTTTTCATCCTGGTTGCTACACCTTAAAAAAATTTCACCCCCAAATGGTGGTTCATGTGAAATAGCTCTGGACCTTTTGTAGTTGGTGGTGAAACTGGTGGACTACTTCATCCATCACCACCTCTAGTTATAACTCTCATTAATCTTTGCTACGTCATGCTCAGTAGTTGTGCATTGATTGGAATAGATATAGGCACATGAGGTACTTGGGTGGACAGTGTTGATGGACATACACCTCCTACCATGGAATATGTCATTGGATTCCACATGGGTATTGGTAAAGTAATCATCAGGTTTGTGCTCATTGGCATCATTGATGTTCCCATTGGAAAAACATATGGGTTCAACTCGTGCACCAATATGGAGGTACAACAATTGGAGGTTATTTTTGTTCAAACCATGTTGTTGTCCTCAAGCACTTCTCGACATTAATTGTCAACATATTAATAGAATTGATGTAATCATTGGTGCTTGTGAATTTTGTAACTAGGGTTGGTTCAATGGATTTGTAACAACTCCTTTGAATATTTTGAACAACGTTCCACAATTCATCAATCATCTATTGCTGAACTTCAAATGAAATGAATGGACAATTGTGAATAATATGTGTATTCACATGACACAAGCAAATCCATTTCTTTCCGTTAGTATAGTTTGTAGATTGTTCAATTGTTTTACTTTAGGCCCATATTACAAATTATGTGTAGCATTGCCTTGTTGATCTTGGTTTGCCTACACATTCATGGGTGTAACTAATCCGTTAACATTGTTGTGTTGTTGATTCATGGTTTGTACACTAATATTTTTGCCATAAGTTTTTGGTCCATTTTTCTTGAGAGCCCATGGTTTCACTCGTTTGATCTAGATTTGATACATGATTTTTGGATTGCCTTAATCCATCATTTGGGATTAAATCCTATGATTTAGCCTTGGTAACATGGGTGAAAGCACACTATGGGGGGGCCACACTGGGCATTTTCATGACATGTATATAATGTATATTTCTACAAAACATGTTGCATTTAATTTTGGGTTTCACTTTAGTGTTTGGGTTTGATATTTTGATTTTCACAAAATTAATGATATTTTATATTATTTGAAAATAATTTAAAATATTAAATTCAAGGAATAATGGGTATATTTATGGTATATGCAATATAATAGAGCTTGTTTTTGTTTTTGGATTACAGCAAGTTTGGGTTTGAATTAGTCAGCCAAAAAATGTTTTAAATGAAATTAAAAAAAACGACCCACCTCACATATTTTGTCATTTTCCATTTGAAAATGATACTATGTCGAAATGTTAATATACCACATACTTATGGTCATCGCCCCCAAAAACACCTATTTGTGATATAATAATTATCAATTTTTTCACATGGCTCACAAATTTATTTCAATCATATGGAATCACAATGTTTAATAGATATTACAAATTTCATAAATAATAGAATCATTTCAACCATTTTTTTGAATATATTTACATTTTTAGTACATTGTGATGTATATTTTTTTTGGCACAAATATATACAAATGTCACATCATATTGGATTAAAAAATGTAGTTTTAAAAAAATTTGACTTATGGGTCCAACCACATTATTAGGAGCCACATGTGCCCCACTTGACAACTACTTTATTCTTAGAATATTTTTAATACGTCTTTAAAAGAAACATTCAAATTTCAAAAAAAAAAAATACAATTATGTTGAGGTGTATATTAAAAAAATCCAAAAATATGTCATTAAAAATATTTTCAAATTGTGCTTTTAGTGTCAAAATTCTTTCTAATCTACTTTTAAATAATTTTTAAACAATGGTTACAAGAGGTTAAAAACTTTTATACGCATTTTTCACTCATTAGATTGATTCTAAGTTTTTATGATATGTACACAATGTATTCACAATAACATTTTATAAAAAAATATTTAATTTCTTATTATTATTATTTTTTACAATCCAAAGTTCAAAAAATTAAGTAGTGGTTACGACTACTAATGGTACATGTTAGTATGATTGCACCTTTATTTTGGGTTTGACCTATTATAATATGCAAAAACATTGTGAAAATCTTTCATAATAATGACATGGTTGAAGTTCAAACATGGGACCTTTAAAAAATAGTATAATGTGACAACAATTTGGGGCCCCCCTTAATGTGCTTTCACCCACATCTTTTATATTAAAATCTTTTGATGAATTCAACATATTTCCAACACCTTTAGATGTTTGTTGCGGGTTTTGCATTCTATTTTACTCTGTAACTTCATTCAAATTTGTCCTTTCTTTAGTATTAACATTGTTTGGTTATGAATTAAAACCTATTTCTTTAGTAATCCTATGTAAATACCATTTTCAATGTATTAATACGACTTCTATCTTAATTTTGATTACTCTGATTAATTTGTTAATGTAAACTCCTTGTAACCATTCTAAACATGTCTATTATTTATCACATTCAATTTCAAAATATAGATTTTGTAAGGATAACTATTTTTTCAACTATTGAGAATATATATGTTCCCTTTACAGATTAACCAGATTATTACCCCAATTCAATATTTTCTTTAAAACCTTTTTTTTAAAGACAAAAATATCAAAGTTATCACACATAGAATTAAAAAACAATTAAACAACCAATCTAAAACTAAAAATTCATGAAGAATGCTTCTAAAATTCTTCCTTGGAATGGTCGCCAAAAATTCAAAAATCAAATTTTATGTTTCAATTTTTATTAAGTTCTTCAAATCAAAGCATTTTTACAAATCGTTTTTTTGATTTGTAGTATAGATTAGTTCATTTTGTACAAAACATATTTTACAATTCCAAAATTAAAAAAACTTTAAGAAAAATTTCATTTGATTCAATAACAATAATCATGATTCTTATTACAATCCTTTGTCTTAAAGTACATGGTCATTTGTACTTATGTACAATAATAGAGATGAAAAATGATGATTGGTAATTAATTGGTAAAAAAAAAAACTAATAAAATCATTAAAAAATGTAAAGATTTATTAAAAAACTTAACAACTATGTACAACTACAGATGTAACAGCTTTGAATAATAATTACAAATCACAAATCACCCCTTAACATGTTGCATTTACAGTCCTATTCCAAAAACTCCAAATGGTCATTTAAAATGAAATTAGGAAGGAGGTAATACAAAAAACAAAAGAAACTACAATATTTTATAGAAAGTTGAACTTACACTCACACATCCAAAAAGTCAAGGCATAATTAAATAAAGAAGAGGACATACTCAAGGTCCACATTCTTCATTCTCCCATATATTCCTTTTATGATGAAGTACAAAATGCTTCTCCTACCAAACTTTTCTAACATCTCTATATCTCTTCCTACCATGTTACTTCAAGAATGATCGTCCTTCCAAGTTCTCCTTTTGACTAATCCACATATGGTCCTCCTCTTCCTTCAGAAAATAGGCCCTTATTTTAATCTTTTCACAAAAATCTTTTAATTGATTGGGTGAACCAAAACCCAATCCTACATCCACAAAAAACCAACTAATGCAAGTAGCTTCATCTCCTAGTATATAAACTAGGGGATGATAAATAGTATCTACCATTAGTAATTAACTAATTACTAGGATGCCCACTAAGTTAATTAAGTTATAAGATTTTACCTTTAACAATGTGAAAACCCATGGGGTCACACATTTATGAGATAAAACTTCGTTTTTCAATGTATCAAACCGTTTTGGGCCATCAAATAACATCACAAGACAATAAATGTATTCATCCCTAATGAATTTGATTTCCCAAAGTCTATTACATATATTCATTAGTAGAAAAGTGGAGTGTAATTCAGTAGCCTAAATCATTATGGGACCTTAAAAGTGAAATAAGTTCACTGCACTTTAGTGATTTCACCTTGGTTAAAGTTATTTCACTATAATATCATTATGTAAATATCATGTTTCACTACTAGTTGACATAAGTCACTATTATAATTTATTGTGATAAATAGGTTTATTTTTATGTTGTTATTTTAAATACCCTATGCTACTTTATGATATACCTTATATTATTTTAGGTTACCTTAGTTATTTTAACTTATTTTTAAAGTTATTATAAATTATTACATGCTATTGTAAATTATTATACTTTAAATTATTATACGTTATTCTACTTTAACGTATCATAATTAGCTTATTATAAGCTTTTTACTTTAAATTATTTTTAAATTAAATTATTCAACTAACCTAGGCTATACCTTAAGTTATTTTATTTTAAATTAATATATGTGATTTCAAGCTATATTTTAGGTTATTCAAAGTCATTCTACTTTATGTTATTATAAGTTATTTTATCCTAAGTATAATAATTTAAAATATTCTAAAATAAAATATAATGACCTAAGTAAAATGACCTAGAATAGTTAATAATAGACTATGGAAAATAATTTAGAATAACCTACAATAAAATAATTACTAATACCTTGTGATAATATAATCTAAAATATCCAATAATAGCTTATAATAAAATAAACACTGATAGTTTTGATCTAACCGAATAACCAAAAATAAACATCAATAAAGTATCCACCAATAACCATGAATAAAATAGCCACCAATAGAATAGCCATCAATAGCCACCAATAAAATAACTACTAATGGCCTACAATATAATAACCGACAATAACCATTAATAGAATAACCACCAATATCCACCAATAGCCATTAATAGAATAACCACCAATAGCCATTAATAGAATAACCACCAATAACCATTAATAGAATAACCACCAATATCCACTAATAGAATATTCACTAATAACCATTAATAATCTATGATAATTTAAATTAAAATAACTACTAATAACCACTAATAGAATAACTATTAATAACCACCAATAGAATATTTACTAATAGCCATTAATATAATAGTCACCAATAACCATTAATAGAATAATGAATAATAACCACCAATAACCATTAATAAAATAAATATTAATAATATAACCATCAATAACCATTAATAGAATAACCACCAATAGCCATTAATAAAATAACCATTAATAACCATAAATAAAATAACTATAAATTGAATAATCACCAATAACCATTAATAGAATAACCACCAATAACCATTAATTGAATAACCACCAATAGCCATTAATAAAATAATCACTAATAACCATAAATAAAATAATTATTAATAAAATAACCACCAATAGCCATTAATAAAATAATCACCAATAACCATAAATAGAATAACCACTAATAACCATAAATAAAATAACTATTAATAAAATAACCACCAATAGCCATCAATAGAATAACCACTAATAATCATAAATAAAATAACTATTAATAAAATAATCACCAATAACCATTAATAAAATAACCACTAATAACCATTAATAAAATAAACATTAATAAACACCAATATAAGAACCACAAATAGCCAAAAGTAACATATAATAACCAAAAGTAATTTAGAATAATCAAAGTAACCTAGGGTGAAATAGTTAAAAATAACCAAAAATAATTAAGAATAGCCATAAATAACTAGAAATAATATAGGGTGAAATAACTTAAAACAATGAAAAGTAACCTTAGATTAATTGAAAATAGTTTAACATAGGTAATATTATCATATTAACAAAAATCTTATCCATTTATTAAACATTTTCTTTTTCAAAAAAATGGTCATTGAAATGTTATTGAATAGTGATATTAAAAAAAAAATTGTTCAAATAATTTCACATTTTCAAAAGGAAATAAATGTAATTATGTACATGATTGAAAAGCTTTTAAATTAAACTTTAATCATTTCATTTGGACAAAATCTTAATAAGATATGAATTTTCAAATTTTATGTTTTTATAATGTTTAAAATGAAGTATTTGGTAAATAGAATGTAATGTAACACATTATCACAACAAGTGTGTTAACTTGATGGTAAGGGTGTTTGTTTTCATCCTAGAGGTCAATGTATCAAACCTTGCAAATAGTGTGTTTATGGTCAATAGTGTTAAGTTGATTAAATATTTTCGTATGTAGTTCCTTTAAAGTAGATGCCTACTTAGGTTGATTACATGGCCTTTGTGCCTAGGTTAGGTTTTTAACTTAGCATAAGTAGTGACATGTGTCAATAATTCATAGGCTAAAAAAATCATGAAATTATAAATAATATTAAATATTGCATTAAATATTAAATAATTTAAATTTAATTGATTTCCATCTTGCCTAATTAATTAACTAGTAAATGAAATGGTTTGTTGAATTTGTATTTCACTTGAAAATAACCTTGTTTCATTAGGTACTAATGGACTAATTCACTATTCGTAGCAACTAATCCCAGTTCATTAAGGGGTTGATCAATTTCACCATGGTAAAAATGTCCATATTCATTCAAAATCTAGTGAAACCCAGAGTGAACTAAGATGCATTTTGTGTAGTGATTAAAGGTGTGAAGGAGGGGTTGTGTAAATCTATGGATCATACATTTATGAAACATAATTTCATTATGGCTGTTTAATTACAATTTGGACCATAAAATCACATAACAAGATGTCAAATATAATTACGTCATTTTTATCACTATAAGAAACATGCATATGTGATGCACCCCCAAACTCCTCTGAAGATTCAAATGCAAGCCCGAAAGTGAAAACAATGAAAAAAAGAGTGGGGATACACTTCCTAACTCATAACATTTTGGGGGTAGAAGGGCTTGTTGGAGCTTCGAGATGGGGACTAGGACGAGTGATATGTGAATCAATTATTCACACGGACCTAGACAGCCCAAACAACAAGTTGGTTAGTGCATGGTTGGAGCACCTTTGGTGCATGCATGAGCCACGGACATACACAGACTCACAAGATTCATCACGGCCTGAACTTGGGGGAAGTCACCACTTTCTCCCTTATAGTATTATTTGTGATTAGCCATGGGGGCTACATCCAAATGTCATTTTCTCCCAAAACTCCCAAATTAGATGTCTTGAAATTCCCAAAATTGGGTTTTAAATATTCAAATGGGACATGCAAGCCCATTTTAGACATCTATGTTCCAAGAGCTTTCCACTGGTATAAGGAACTTCTAAATCCAAGGAGTTTTGACTTGTGCAATCACTTTTTGAATATTCGAATGTCCATTGGGACTCTAACTCCCAAAGTGGCAACCCACTTATGAATGTGTGGGTTCATTCCCTCACACCTCTTACACTCCTGAAAACATGAAATGTGACTCCTAAGCTTCACTTTTGGTTCACACTTGTGCAAGCCTTTGCCTTGGTCATAAGCCCAAGGTTGGAATTTCGACAATATGTGTCTTCAAATTTAGTTCAAAGCAAAATTCCTATAAGAGCTCAAATTGTGTCCATGGAAATGATGCACTCCGAAGTCCCAAGTTAGCCCCAAGTTGGGCTAAGTCATTCAAATTGCAGAATTTCTGAGACTTGGGGCACGCTCCCAGCTTCCAGCACTAAAGGGGGTGAGCGGGTGTGCTGAAAGCCCCAGGATAGACTAGGAAGAGGGACAAGCTTATTCAATTATGTGGTCCTACATCCAAATCCAACTAACAAGTTGGTTAGAACTCATTATGCACCTTTTTGGTGTTGGGACAAGCCACGGGCTCGATTAGACTCACTTGACTCACCACGGCCCGGACTCGGGGGAAGCCACCACCTTCCCCCTAAAGTATTCTCTACAACTCTTTGCCGCACTTGCATCCAAATGGCTCTTTTTCTCGGGACTCCCAAAGTGGAGTCCCGAAATTATCCTTGTTTGGACTCCCAGGACTTTGAACGCTCATAACTCCTCGCCCCAAACTCGAATTAGGACGAAGTCTAAACCAAATTTTTAGCTCTCCTTGAGAGCTTTCCAACAGTGTGTTGCACTCCACCTGCACGCACCGGAATCGGGTTGATTCCCGACTTTTAGTGGTCGGGAGTCAAACTGCCAGTTTGATTCCTGGCCCTTCTTTTGACCATAACTTGTGCTGTAGATGTCCAAATGGCTCATGCGAGGCCATTTTGGACATTTACACTTCAAGACCTTTCCAAAAGTATAAAAAACGCCTCAATGCGAGGTGTTTTGACCCCTGCAATCGCGCTTTGAATTTTCGGGAGTGTGAGTGACAACCTCACAACTCCCTCAAAGTGGGGTTGCGATAGGAAATATGTTTTTTTAAAAAATATATGTTAATTGGTTGTGAGTATTTTTTGGTTCTTTTAATAGATGACTTTTATTACATGCTTACATTATTGAACATGTAAAAAAATGGAATTAACATGTGGAATATAGGAAATGCACATTCCCCATTAAGAGTACTTTTTGGTAGGTACTGGATTTTGCATTCATTGTTAGATGTGGTGAGAGGAACAGAAATTAGAGTTTTAGACATAGGTGAACTTTGCAAATTCGTTTAGTTTTGAGAGGTTTGTACTTTCAAGTGTGTGTACACCTTAATAAGAGGAAATTGAGAGGGAGAGTTGACAATGATGACTGTAATGGTTCAAAGTCAAAGTTAAGTGCATTTTGAATTATAAGTTTGAGGGGTACCTTTTTCCATTCTTGTTGCCATGATCCCTTGACTTTTAGATATTTTGTTCATTTCTCCTTTTAAAACATTTTCAAACTCCCACTTCTATGCACAAATGGATTTTAGCAAGCAAAGTTAAAACATGCAACCATGAAAACAATATTTTTGACACCATGTTCCCAAGCACCTTCCCTTTGCTTTATTTTTAGCTTGAAAATTGAAAATATTTGATTGGTAACTCTCTCACCTCTTTCACAAACTCATTTTGGATTTACCTCTTCATGTCCAAAATATTCTCAAATTTGCATATTTCTTGCAAACAAGTTTTTTTAGCTCCTTGAGTTCTTGCCTCATGCAAGAAGTCTCACTCCTACTTTCAAGCAAAAATGGCTAAAAGAATTATCATTGACCAAGGCTACCCCTTAAGGAAGTTCAAAGGCACCTCCATAAATTTTCCGCACTTCCAACTTGCACCTCTATGTGCAATCCATTGACTTTAACTATCTTCTTCTAAGTTACACTTCACCATTGACTACCATCATTATCTCAAGAAGCACCTCACCTAACTCCCTTTAAACACCCTCTTTCCATTCAATGGTGGTCCTTTTACTCCAAAAAAAAATGGATTCCTCAAATCTACATAATAGAGTCAACAATGAGGTCTTGATGGATATATACAGATATATGTATCCATATGTTGACATAATTTAGTTTTACAATAGTGATAGTTAATTTTCTTGAATGCCAACATCAATTTGAATCATTGAACTTTTTATTCTATTATCAATGAACATTTAATGTGCCTCAATTGCATGCAAATTTCATCAAACGAAGGTCGAATTTCAGGGTTTGAATGGAAACAATTTTCAAGTAAGGTGATTAAGCTTGTAGGATATTTTTTTGGAATCTTTGGTCGCAAACCATCTTTAATCTTTTGTCGCAATTCCATCATCATTGTGATTTCATAAAAAGGCAAATGACCAGTCAAAATTTCGTAACACACCATCCCAAAGCTATATACATCAACTTTGAATGGATATTTTAAGATTTTATTCGATTCAATTGATGAGCTTCTTGTAGGGCTTTGATGTTCATATAGTTCAGGAGCCATCCATCGAGTTGTACCAACATTTTCAGTCAAGTTTGAATATGTGCAAATTGATGATCTAGTTTTGGAGAGCCCAAAATCCGCCACTTTTGCACATACATATTCATCATATTTGATGATGAGAACATTCATTGATTTCAAGTCTCGGTGAACCACCTTGTTCTGATGTAGGTAACGCATGCCTTCAGCTATTTGCAACATGATGTCCATTGCTTCAAGAAGGTCAAATGGGGCATCAAGGGTTTTATTTTTGCACATATTTTCATGCATCAAACTTTGAAGATCCCCATCCATTAGTTCCATGATGAGGGAACAACTTTTATCATCAGTAGCATAACAAACAAAGGGCACAATATTTGGGTGGCAGAATCTTGCAAGAAGTGATGCTTCTTGTTGAAAACTTTGCTCAATTGGTCCATTGTAGCACTTTTCTGCAAACTTTTGTCCAAGCCAACTTATTTTGTGCACATTTGATACAGATGTCTTGTATAAAGGTTTCAATTGCTTGAGACTATCATATTTCACTTTGCATGCATCCATCACATTCACTTCATTAGCGTCCATGCATAATCGTTTGATAAGATATTTGGCCAAAAAAACTCTTTCATCGTCATTATGATCATTTGACATAATTTGAGCTTCCAAACTAGACAAATTTTTTTGCCGATCGTGAATTGCCATTGCTGTAATAATGCCAATTTCTTCTATCTTGGCATTGTTGCTCCACGTACCAAGTTCAAACAAGAACTTTTTTGCTTGGCCATAAATGTTTTTTTGCAAAAGTGTTTTGTATAATTCCAATTCAAAAGCTAGTAACACAAAATGTTCTATTGTGTTTCCCCACATAACAACCTTTTGAATCCATTGGTCATTGCAACAATAATTCACAAGTCTTTCAATATCCTTAGCCACTCGCCAAAGGTTCTTCAAAATCTTTTCCAAGGTTTGAATGCGTTGAGGTGTCAAATCATGGATGTCTTTATATGCATCATTCATAACCTTTGTGAGCTTATAAAGTAAGTAGCAACATTGTAGTTCATTGCTTTGTACTTGATTTTTCAAATCCATAGTATCCTCCAAATAATGTTTGAATATGGCATCACATGATGGCTTTGATCCCTAATTTGTTCAAACCAACACAATACATTAGTTTATTAACTATTGGGCATAACTAATAAAACATGGGATGAAGTTATAACATGTTCATCATATTGGGGTATTTATTCAAATAATGTGCCATAATCAAGATGAATAAAATACATATTTATGTTCCATGGTTAATATTAAATGCATTCACCTATTTATGGGGTTTACTTTCATTTTCAAAAGAACATGATAGAAATAGGTCGAATGAAATAACCCATCATCCCCAACTCAAATTGTTCTCAACTTCATCAAACAAGCTTTCATTAACCATGCATGCATTTGAACCACATTCACAACTATAAAACATTATGCAATAATATAAAATACATACATAATATGAATGGTCTTCCACCACCATTATGGTACAAGAAATTTGAGCACTTGAGGAATTTTCCCAACCCCACACATACTATCACAAAGTGAAGATATCAATCCCTTCTTTTTGGGTCCTTTGATTTTGTAGTTTGTTCATAAAAGTTTTTACTTGGAGATTTATTAAATAAGTCATGATGTTAATTATGCATGCAAGTTTTGTAAATGTCATTTGTGTAAAGACTATTGTAGTACCCTGATAACTTTGACATTAACTATATCACTTTTAGGAATGTTGAATTTTTTAAAAATAAATTCAAAGAACAAAATTTTGTGAAAGAAACATAAAATGTTTTAGAATATTAATGAATATTTTATTTTTCAACATGGAATCTTCAAAATTAATTAATTATTCAACAAACATGTGTTGAACTTACTAATGTACCATGGTATTTTTAAAAGTTTGTTTTTTCTAATCTTTATGTTTCAATTGAACAACTTACACGTTTTAATTAATCCCTCACAAATGGTTCAATGTGAGATTTTCCATGTCCACATGATTGAGTATATCTTCACCTTTGGGCTTATGTATTTTGAAGGTGAAAATTTTGTGTCCACATGCTAGGAGTTAATTGAACAAGTAAGCACTTGCAAGTGGGTTATTAGTTCCAACCATGTGGGCTTTTGATTTCATGTTAGTTTTTTCAAACGTTTGATGTAAATACTTGTTCATTCATAAAGGTTATGATGGGATAGTTAACAACTATTCATAGGAAACTTAATGATTTAAAAACTAATTATGCAACTTTTTCGAAAACTATATATGTTTGTGAACTTGACATAAATTGCATGAACATGGATAATTGTTTGGATGAATTGGCAAATTTAAAAAAAAAATTTAATTGTTTTTGTTTTAGACATGATAATATTTTGCAAAGAGCTTTACATTTAAATAAATTATTGTAGGTCATTCATTTATTTTTGACAAATAATGGTTAAATAACATTCATCAAGGTGTAGATTATTTTATGTTTGTGACTAACATTAATAGAAAAATTCACTCATGTTCTTGGTTACTTGGACAAAACATTAAAAACATATGCCATGAAAAAAATGAAAGAGGAAAGAAAGTCAAATAAGGAAAAATGATTGAATAAAATAGAAATAAGCTCATGATGAAAATTACCTTTGGAATGGGCTCAATGGGATCAATATTGTTATTCCTTTCTTCCAATTTTTTTTCCATGCTTGATATTTCAACCTTCATCGGGGAAGGGTCCATTGTGGAAACAAAATCAAGTTGCGCCAATGAATTAAATTTTTCAAGAGCTTTTTTCAAGCGGCCAAGAGATGTAGGTAATATTTTCAATTTGGAGCAATCCACCAAACCAAACCTGTCAAGAGCAATCAATTGGTTGATACTTCTAGGTAATTTCCTCAACTCATGGCATCGTGACAAATCAAGTTGTTCAAGTGCAATCAATTGGCCAATAGATGTTGGTAACTCTTTTAATTGATTACAATCTGACAAATTGAGTTCTCGAAGATTGTTCAATTCGCCAATAGATGTTGGTAGTTCTTTCAATTTAGAACACATCGATAAATTCAAATGTTGAAGATTAATCAATTGACCAATGGATGTAGGTAATTCTCTTAACTTTGAACACCCCAATAAATAGAACTCTTTAAGAGCAATCAATTGACCAATAGATCTAGGTAGTTCTTTCAACTCATAACACATTGACAAATCCAACTTTCGAAGAACAACCATTTGGCCAATAGATATAGGTAATTCCCTCAATTTAGAACATCTAAATAGATCAAACTCTTGAAGAGCAATTAATTGACCAATAGATGTAGGTAACTCTTTCAAATTTGAACACCCCGATAAATCAAACTTTTGAAGAGCAACCAATTGACCAATAGATGTAGGTAAATTTACCAACTTAATGCACCCTAACAAATCCAACTTTTGAAGAATAATCAATTGGCCAATAGATATAGGTAATTCTGTTAACCGAGAGCAACCATAAAACTCAAACTTTTGAAGAGCAACTAATTGGCCAATAGATGTAGGTAGTTCTTTCAATTTAGAACACCATGATAAATTCAACTTTTGAAGAGTAATCAATTTGCTAATTGATGAAGGTAGTTCTTCCAACTCAAGGCACCCTGACAAATCCAATTCTTGAAGGACAAGCAATTTACCAATAGATGTAGGTAGGTTTTTCACCTTAAAACACTTTGATAAATCAAACTCTTGGAGTTTAGTCAATTGACAAATAGATTCAGGTATCTCTTCCAAATTTGAACAATTTGATAAATCAAGCTTTTGGAGGTTGAGTAATTGACCAATAGATGAAGGTAATGTTTTCAATTTGGAGCACCCTGACAAATCAAGCTCTTGGAGATTAATCAAATGGTCAATAGATGTTTGTAACTCAAATAACTCACAACATTTTGACAAATTCAATTTTTGAAGAACAATCAATTTGCCAATAGTTGAAGGTAGTTCCTTCAATTTAAAACATTCTGATAAATCAAGAATTTGGAGATTTGTCAATTGATCAATAGACATAAATAATCCTTGCAACTCAAAGCATTTTGATAAATCAAATTCTTGGAGAGCAACCAATTGGCCAATAGATGTAGGTAGTTTTTTCAAATTTGAACACCCTGACAAATCAAGCTTTTGAAGCATAATCAATTGACCAATTGATGTTGGTAGCTCTTTTAAATTTGAACATCTTGATAAATCCAACTCTTGGAGATTAGTCAAGTGGCCAATAGATGTAAGTGTTTCTTGTAATTGAAAGCACCTTGACAAATCAAACTCTTGGAGAGCAATCAATTGATTAATTGATGTAGGTATTTCCTTCAAATTTGAACAACTTGACAAATTGAACTTTTGGAGACCAATTAATTGGCCAATAGATGGAGGTAGTTCTTTCAATGTTGAGCACCTTGAGATATCAAACTCTTGAAGAGCAATCAATTGGCCAATAGATGTAGGTAGTTTTTTTAGCTCAAAACACCTTGATAAATCCAACTTTCGCAAAGCTATCAATTGGCCAATAGATGTAGGTAGTTCTTTTAATTTAGAACACCCTGATAAATCAAACTTTTGAAGGGTAATCAATTGACCGATAGAGGTAGGTAACTTTTGCAACTCAGAACATTCTGACAAATCCAACTTCCGTAATGCTATCAATTGGCCAATAGATGTAGGTAATTGTTTTAATTTAGAACACCCTGATAAATCAAATTCTTGGAGAGTATTCAATTGTTCGATAGATGTAGGTAGTTCTTCCAATTCAGAACAATTTGACAAATCAAGTTGTTGAAAAACAATCAATTGACTAGTAAATGTAGGTAAGATTTTTAATTCCCAACAATTTGACAATTTAAGATGTTTGAGACCAGTCAATTGGCTAATAGATATTGGCAACTCTTTCAATTTAGAGCAAAATGACAAATCAAATTCATGAAGGTTAATCAATTTGGCAATTGATGTCGGTAACCCTTTCAATTCAGAGCATTTTGATAAGTCAAATTCATTAAGAACAGTTAATTGACCAATAGTTGTAGGTAATTCCAATAATTTAGAACACCCCGACAAATCAAATTTTTGCAAAGCAGTTAATTGGTCAATAGATGTAGGTAATGTTTTTAAGTCGGAACACATTGACAAGTTCAATTCTTGAAGGGTAATCAGTTGGCCAATAGATATAGGTAACTCTTTCAACTTGAAGCACTTTGCCAAATTAAGCACACGTAAATGAAAACAATGAACCAAATTGTTTGGCAATTCTTCAATCTTGGAATTTTGAAAACGTAGCCATCGCAAGTAATGTAGGTGTTGTTGATGGATGAAGCCTTCCAAAATGTTTTTTGAAACTTCAGTCATGTCCAATAACCTTAGGTTGGGAAGCTTTATATTTTCAAAAAATGATGAAGGCAATTCTTCATATCCTTTTAATGACATGCCTTCCAACCTTTGTGCCACCTATCACATTGAAGATTTAAACATATGAGTAACACAAAAGAATAAACTCAATATTTAGATATAAATATTTTTTGCACTATTCTTATAATAGAAAAAATGACCAATATCTATTTCCATGGCACTAACCTTTTCTTCTTGCAAAATTTGTAAATCTTCCTTTGTTGAACCCCATAATCTATTCCTTTCAATAGTTTTTGCAATCTTTTGACCCATGTCTTCCAATTGTTGATGCATGCTTATCTCTCCATTTTTGCTCACTTCCACAATTGATTTGTCTTTCAAGCTTTGCAATCCAATCAAGTGATTGAAAATCCCATATTCGAATCGCAGTAGTTTCCTTCAAACCAGAAAAGTAGCAAGCAATATCCAAAAAAATAGTGCGTTCTGTCTCTTGCAAATCATTGTAATAAGTATGCTTGCCCTTCAAAATCAAGTCACACCCTTCCAACACCTCTGAATTGTTCATGTCATGTGAGTTTTTGGGCCTGAACTCAAATGGTTGTGGCAATGGAAGAGATGTCAATTTCTGCCACAATTTATACACATCATGTATCAGCAAAGACCAAAAGTAGCAATACTACATAAACATGAAGTACATGACCACAAGAAAACAACCGAGGAAACAGGATATGTTTCTTATTGTTTGTGCGTGATTATATGTCCTTTGTTGAATCAATAAACTTTAACCTGATACTGGATTCAACTTTTGCATATTCAAATGAAACTTAAAAACAAACTCAAATACCTACCTTGGTAGGCATTGAGACATCTTCAAATTTCAAGCTTAAACAAGGTTCAAATCATTACTTTGTAAAACATGACACAATATTTTACATTCAATATTTTCACAAAGTGTAAGTAATCTTTTCATTAATTACAATTAAGTCAACTTGAATGAAAAAAAGATCATGTGATGATTAAGGTTGGAGAGATTTCAAATTCAAGGGAAAAGGGAAGACACCATGGAATTTATGTTACAATTTTTTATTGTAACAAAAGGGAGAAGGAAAAGTGAAACCAAAGTAAGTGGAATTTGAAGGTGCAACAAGGTCATCAAAACTGACCTCTTGTATTTGGTCAGGTTCAAGTGATGTCAAGCTATGCTCTTGAGCCAAAGAAGTTTGCGGCTCAATAAAATTGGGCTGATCAACTATCAACAGACCACCACTCTGCCCTCCTTCCAATTCTGGTTCCATAGTTATTGTCCTTGGTGAAGAAGGTTCTTGGGGAACATGTTTTACCATTATGTTACTGGCATCTCTGGTGCCTTGGAGGGGCATCTTGACTGGCCACTTCCAGGATGGCCACTTCCATAAGACTTGATCAACTTCTCTGGAACCTTGGGGCTCTATTGTCCAACAGCAGATCCACCGAAGCACAAAATGGCCGAAAATCCCAAACTAGAAGACAGAAGAAGACTCAAGGATCAGTGTGATCAGTACTAAAGCTCTCTCACATTTTGAATCACTACATGTTTATGTTGAATAATATCGGTACTAACTTAGTACTAAGTAGATACCCACTACCTCCCCACCAATTTTATCAATTCCAGAAAGTGGGATATTCACCACTTGAGTTGCCGAGTTTTTATCAGTGTTGGCCCTGTTGGGCAGTTATTTGATTTTGTTAATGAACTTCTGTTCTGATTTCTTTAATTTTAGAAATCAAAGAACATCCTATTCTGGTTTTTTAAAACCCCTGAAAGAACTTGCAATTTTAATGAAACAACCAGTTAATCTCAATAGTTTTGTAGAACATTATTTGATCAGTTTTTAATTCTATTGAAAGTCACAGATATATATCAGCTTTGAGTCTTTGATTGCTTGAGAACCATGGTTATATATCTGAACACGTTCTTTAATTTTTGAGAATCACAATTCTGAAATTGAAGACCTGAAACCGAGGGGGGTTTGGTGATACCCACCCAACATTGACTTCTACCAGCATGGGATTGTTCTCATGTTTTGAAATCTGGGATTGACAAGGATAAGATTGTGCCCTTGATTGATGGCTCTCAAAATCAGAGAACTGGTGTTGACCTTGATTGGAGGTTCTAAAAAATCACAGAACTGGTTTTGACTCTTCATTGGGGTTCTTTAAAAATCAAAGAACTTACTAAACTGTGTGGTTTGTTGCCAGTTCTTTCATGAAAACCAACAGTTTTTTTTTTATTAAAAAAAAACCTGGAACCAAAAGGGTCTGTGATGCTGGAAGTATTGAAGAACTAGAACCAGAGGTTCTGCGATTCTAAAAAATTTCAACAACCCAGAACTGAAGGTTCTTTGATTTCTAACAGTTAAAGAACCCAGAACTGAAGGTTCTTTGATTTCAAATAGTTAAAAAACCCAGAACACAATTCTTCACAAAATCAAAAGAACTGCCCAACAGTGGTTTCTACCAGTGTACAAGTTTCTTTACTCTTATGAAGAACATCTGATTCCAGTTCTAAAAAATAAAGTAGA
>Ga0116231_10002266_pt1 | contig 40199 bp, 31 predicted proteins | sample S1TSphgellanicum_2_FD_89695 | JGI IMG/M metagenome (GOLD analysis project Ga0116231, IMG submission 89695) | Host-associated microbial communities from peat moss isolated from Minnesota, USA - S1T2_Fd - Sphagnum magellanicum MG | ecosystem: Host-associated > Plants > Peat moss > Unclassified...
TGACCAAAATAGTTGAAAGTTGATCTTGTAGTTGCAAATATTCTCAAATCTAGTCGCAAACGACTATAAGTCGCATGTAGTCGTAAATTGACTGGTTACATTTTGGCTGATTTCTACTAGTGGATCTTTTAAACATGCAAAAATGAAGTTTTAAAGAATGTCCACTCATTTAGGTGGCTCTTTTGATTGTGACTTTACCCATGTTAATTATGTAAAAATAAAAAATTCAAACATTTGAAATCAAGTTGCTTCTAAGGGAATTGAACCCCAATCATTAAAAATGTTTACTTGGGTCCATTCACAATTGGGGTACTAAAAAAATATGTCTAACATTTTAAGTACTGGAAAAAACAACTTTGGATTTTTGTTTATTTTACATTATTATAGTTGTAATGGATTGTTGTATGCCAATAGATAAAATGATGTCTTAATAAATTAATAAAAATATTTCAAAATAATTTGGATATGATGTAAATTTCATTTTGAGTCCTATAAACCAATTATATCAAGTGTTTAAATTGCATTTTTTAAAAAAAATAAAAAGGAATGCATAAAATCATACAATTCATTTCAAACTTTTTGTAAAACAAAAACATGTCCCCTTCTATGAAAGTACATGTTCATTGGATAAACTTGATGAAAAACCAATCATACAAAAATGTTAAAGTTTTGAAATTTTGAAGGAAAAGGCTATAAGGCAAAAGACTCATTTCTTTTTAACCATTTGACAAAAAAATTATATTCAATGGGTTCAAAATGTCTAGCTTTAGGTGCAGGTCACATGTGTAAGAAATAAACTTGCTAAAAAACATGTTTGATTATCCATTAAAATTCATTTTGAAATTTTATGGGATTTTCTACATTTCTAGCTATAAACCAAAATATTCATACACAATTATGAATGAATGTGAAAACTCACCACACTCACATGAATTATCTTGAATTGGACCAATTAATTTTTTTCATTTAAATTTGTTTCAAATAAATGTTATTTGCAAAAAGTAGCCCCACAAAACACATAGTTTTTTTTTTCTTTTTTTTGTACCCCAATTGTAAATAAACCACCCATTATATCACAAGTTGCTTACAAAAAAAATAACACTCACATAAACACAAAACCACTCCAACCTCACATACATAAAACCCAAAGAAAAAAAATAGTTTCCAGCAATTCGATTAGCAACTTTTATTCTTGTTGAGTTCCATAAACTAGTCCATAAATAACAAACCTTATATCATCAAACTTGGATAGAAAAAATTAAGGTTGTGGTCAAATGGAAAGAGAAGGGATAATTAAAATTAAGAATTTAAGGTTTAGATTGATCACCTGATTCTCATTAACCTACATCTTTTCAAAGTATTTAACTTTTTCAATCAACTGATAATTTTTCTCAACTAAAACAATTTCAACCTTCATATATATAAGCCTTTAAATATGCATTTGGTGTACAATTCAAGTACAAGTCACCAAGCCAATTTTTTACCACTATGAAATCTAATCTAAATTTTCCATTTGTAAATGATAGCGCTTTGTTACCCAAATTTTTGTAATAGGTGAGAGAAATTAATAGGTGATTCAACATAACATGTTATATAATTTGATAGGTGATAGGTTATCATGTTAGGTGACATGTAGTTAATCAATTAGTGGAAAACATAATATGTAGTTGATAAAACAAATAATTTGTAGAACATGTAGTTTGTAACAAGTAATTAAAATTTTAAATGTGTGAACTATTAATGTACAAACTGGCTAATGATTGTTTGAATGGTCTCATCAAACTATTTAATTTTTTAATTAACATGTATATAAGTAGGAAAAAGAACATGAGGAGGGAGTTGATTTCATTTTATGTTTTTCATTTCACACTTGCAATGGAAAATAAAACACTTCTATTTTTTGTTTTCTTTTTTGTAATTTAACTTGTGTACATTAGTTTTCATTTAGAGTTTTGAACTATACATAGGATTTAAAGATTTTTTAAAAATGTACATGTTGCTATTTTCTAAACTTGTTACTGAAAATAAAAAAATTCAAGAACATTGATGGGAAATATATTGAAACCTTGTTAACATTTAATGACCATGTAGTGGATCAAAATTCAAAGCATTCACGCTTAGAATTTCTAGTTATATCATCAAGTAATAAATCAAAATTGAAAAGCATTAGCATTTGGAAATTCTAATTTATATCACATTTTTTATTGTTTTGTGCATTTTAAAGATATTATTGTCATTTCTTGATTTGTTTTGAAAACATTAGGAAATAGATTGAAGTTATTGTAAAGTTTTTGAGGGAAATAAAATGTCCATTCTATAAATAAATAAATAAAAATCTGATTGACGAAAGGAATTAATCTAATTTTATGTTTAAAAAATAATGCAAATATTTTAATTAAACCTGTTGATTTCAAGAAATATTAGGAGTAGTCACCAAAATTCTTTTTAAGAAATTAGATTAGGTTATCCATCAACATGCATTAAAACCTACACAAATGCAAGATGAATAACAAATGAAACCTATAAGAAATGAATTGATGAATGCACCAAACATGGATGCAACATAATGGGTAGAAGACAAGGATCAACATCAAATTACAGTTAAACCAATTGTGTAGAAGGACCCAACCATATACCTTCAACCATTCACCAAGTTACACCACAAACTTCAACCCAACAACAGGTATCAAACATTCACAATGGTGGCAATAATGAACTTGTTCAACAATTTGATGAAGTTCTTTTAGCATGACAATAATGGCGATCTACAACCCTTAGTTATTTCATACTTAAAATAGTGGTATTTACACCAACAATAATATTTACTAGTTTGCAAAATCATTAGCCAAATCCCAACCTCGCTTTAATAACCATCAATTTAGATATGGAATGAATCCAACTTACAAGCAAGTTGGAACAACTTTGTTGCATTGATCGAAAACCTTCTAATTTATTAATTTCCAAGCCACATTTGGAACTTATTGAACCTTTAACAAAGGCCTACACACCAACATGTCATTTGGCCAACTAGAATAGTTCCTAGTCAAGGTGAAAGGTTAAAAATTCTATATAATACACTATATTCAAGAGAAAATATGGGTATTGAAACTATAACCTATTTTTATTGTCAACAAAAGAGACATCAATTTAATCATTGCGCTTTTGTTAATGATAGATAAAGACAACTATTGAACGATGAAATGATGAATGTTCATCAACCTATCATTCCAACCATTACAAGTATAAATTACCAATGTACCTATGTAGAGAATTCAAGCCATGAATCCTAACATTGGTTATATGGTAGTACATGTTAGTTATTAGCCAACATGGCAAGTACCTATTAATTATATGGTCATTTGTACCAAGTAAGACCAATGCTTTACCTACATCTACATACTTAATGTGGTATAATGTCATACCACTTTATGTATTTTTGGATCTTAATTTGTATCTAGCATATCCTAATAGAACAAAAGGATTTGATCCTTATCATAAGCATGGATTTCTTAGACAAGGGCCTAGGCTCTTTAAACACATGCCATTTTTAACACACTACCAAGTTAGGCCAAAACTTTATAGTTAGATGAAAGCCCCAATATGGATGAAGACATATGAAATATATTTTAAGATATACATAAATATGATACAAAATTGTGAACAACCCAAGGCCAAATAAGCATAGATTTTAAAACCTAGAGCCAAATATGCATGAACTTTAAAACCCAAGGTCAATATTTGTGAACTTTTCGACCAAGGGCAAATATTGCATGGGTTGTTAGACCTTGGGGCTGTTGGGGTGGCTGAAAAACCCTTATAGAACAACAAGTTTGAAATCACCTAGCATATTTTTATATGTGCTCCTAAGGTTTTTTGGATTCCAAATGCTTAGATGAAATATTGCATTCTGATTGGACAAAAATCATGAGCCAAGGCTTGTTACAAGCATGGCCTTTTTGCTATTCCATAACTATGTGCTTGGTAGTTCATATGTATGTTTTGTATGTTTGTTGCATTGAAACAAAGGACACAAGTCATTTCTTCAAAACCAAAGTTTGAATGTAAAATGAAATTTCATATTTGATCATTCTATGTTTCAAAGAAGCTCATGATCATGTTCTCTCCCCACCAAACCATTAAAACAAAATCATTTTCCCAAAATAATTTAAGTTAGTTGAAGTTTAATTGTTGAAATGGTTTGTACTTTTTTATTTTTTACAAATATAAATGTATTTATACATCTTGATCAATCCTATAAACACTTTGGCAACATAATCAAAATCTCACATCAGAGGTTTTTAATCTTGTCCTTCAATTTATTTTTCTTGTGCACTTCCACGAACTTTTCAACAATGTCATCATTGTTTAATAAAACCATAAAATTAGATGAGTAATTGGTTAGCAAACATTGTTCATCATACATGCCATTCCCATATTCTTGACAAGCAACGTTCTTTCTATACAAATGTTGTAAATTTGCTGAACCAATTATATAAATTGTGCATAAAATCCAAAAAAGAAAATCAATGTTGAACTATTTTCAATTTCAAGACTGAAGCAACCATCAACATGAATGACTTTGAAATTTTTTTGTACATGCTGGTCACCAACATTTTGATGGTACTTGGATCCTTAAATCCTTTCTTCAAACATGACTTATTGAATGGTAAGGACAAAATGCAAAGAAATTGGGAAACGATCAAGATCCTGGATGATGGTTGTTGTTCCCATTCTCAAGACATGCAATCTCCTAAATTTGATATTTGTATCAAAAGGAGAAAATGTAAGGACCACCTTTGTATCTAGTAAAGGTTTTATAAGTTTTGTGATGTCCTATTTGTTGACTTTGGGTTGGTGTGTAATATTTGTGATAACACATTTGAAATGCATGATGGAACAACAAGACATCAAGAATAGGCTTTAAGATCAAAATTTGAATAGTAAGAAACAAAATTTGAATCAACTATAAGTTCAATACAAATGGAATCACACTAGCCACTTGTATGTAAATATGATGTTTTCCAAAGTTCTATCATAGGTTTTTACTAGCCAAAAATCACTTTTGAATCAAATATTAGGATAAAGTTGGTATGAAAGTTTTAAATATTGCCTAAAGCTAAACCACATTGGTATGAATAGGTGGGTATCACATGGATGGCTCGTTTTTAGGCCAGATTTCAAGTTGGTTTAGATGATCATTGCATCCTTTATAATTGTTAAGGTATCAAATGGGTTTAAATCTAATACTCATGGATGTTATAAAATAACCCCCAAGTCCAATTCTTTGGCTAATAAAGCTTATATAAAAGAGCTACAAAAAAGTGGGTGCTTAATAGTAAAGACTTAAAGTCAAGACCTCTTTGATCTCAAGTAATGTTTTTACCACCAGGCCACAAACTTTATTTTGTAAATACAAAAGAAACATTTTTCTATTTGAAGTTTACACATGCCAATGGTTTTTAAGCCATTGATATAAATGAATTTAAAATCAAAATAGTCACATTAATGTAATTATTTCATGGAATCCAAGTTCAAGTTTCAAAAAGGTGAAAATTAGCTTAACTTGAAAATCAATGATTCTTTTTAAAAAGATATTCAAAAAATTAAAGTGGGTATGAAAATTTGTGAAATAAAATCAAAAACCAAATTGGTTTTTTTGAATTCCCATAAGAATTAGAATTAATAATTCTTTGAAAAAATGAAAATTGTCCAACATTGGTATGAACATTTAAAAAGTTAAAAATATTCAATATTAGGACTAGATATGCTTGAAAGTCAATAGTTGACCAAAAATATTATTTTAATATATGAGGAAACAATTTAATTGGTAGAATTATGTAAGTATGGGTGATAATCCCATCCTTTGGGAATATCACTAGGAACATCACACCCCAAAATTTGAGACTTATCCAACTTTAGAACAACATACAACCCAAAATTTAAAAATTCATCCAACTTTAAAACAACATAGGATTCACTTATGAAAAAAAAATTCATTTCAAATTTTACATCAAAAAATTTACCCAAGTCATGAAATTTGAAACTTTGATGTACATCACTTTCAATATTTTAAATATTTTTTCATTATAATGGAAATGAAATACAAAATTTGAAATATCACTTTTGCCAAGTATTTCAAAATGTGACATCTGTTTTTTTTAACATTGATACCATCTATTTGAATTAACCTATGCATTTTTTACTGGTATTTTTTCCCATTATATTCTTTTCAAACATACTAAACATACTACTTTGTTACTTCAAAAAACATATTGGTTCAAAAAAAAATTTCTTTATACAAAAGATATTTCTTTGTGTACCATAGCCTCAAAGAATCTTGTCTACGGAAACTTGGTAACTTTGCCCACAATTTGTAGTTGTTGCCAAATTCAAAGGCGTCTATAGACTTTATTTCGAATATATTGAGTTAAGTCAAGTTCCATTGGTGAGTCATTGAGTTTGTTGGAATCCACTATGAACTATGGTGTAGGCACCAAGGTCATGTTTTTTTGAGTCTGTAGTGGCATATCCCTAGAATGGTGGGAGAACATTTTATGTTTCCTCTTCTGAGTCCATAACTACATCTTTTTGTGTGGTGATGAGCTTTCATATTCATTGTCTTCAATGTTAGAAGCATTCATTGACCAATTTCGTAGCAAAAGTGTCATTTATTCTCCTTTATGTTTGAAATTCGAGCAAGTAGTCACATTGCATGTGAAATCACATTTTATTCTTTTGATTAGTTGGATGTGTTGGCCATGGATTGTATCCAAGAGGTTGTTGCTAGTTGTTCAGAAACTCTAGGCAAAACATTTTTATCATTGTCCCATATATCTTGTAATCTTACAAGTGGTTATAAGATGCCTAGTACCCAACCTCTACCTGGAACTCTACATCTATACTCTTCAACTCTCTTTTATCTACTAAAGGGTAATTGTCTAAATCCCTCGATGGTCAACAAGAGTGCCTTGGATATGATATCATGACATTGTGGAAACGAACAATTCTATTCAAAATTTGTTTTCTTTTACTACTACTTGGAAGTTCACTGAAAGATTCTAAACTCTATTTGTGCAATGTTACAAAATTGTAAACATCTCCCAAAGCCCAAAATTTTATATGGTCGCTATGAGATTATTATATTCAATGGCCTATTGGGAATTGTCTACATTTTTTTGGATCGTTTGGATGGGACTAACTACACTAAAACATTACAATTGGCAGAACAACTATGTTTCCTACTCGTGTCACACGTGTTATGTGTAACATGTAATTGTGATCACTTCACTAGCCCTTTGGCCTTATGTGGTTTCATATCATTTTTGTTTGCCTTCTTGTTCATGCCATGTGTCTAATTCATGTTCTTTAGCGACTATTATTCCTACACTTTCTCAGTAGTCTCATTAGCCACATCATATATACGATTTTGATTATCATTTATTGCTTTGATATTAATTTTTATTAATTTTTTGTCTCAACAATCATTGTGGATTTGTTCAACATTGTTCAAATTTAGCCATAGTTTTATTTTAATTTTGCATAAACAAATATTTCGTCATGTAATCTCATATTTTGAACAAATATTCATCATCACATGTTTATTAAGCTACAATTCAATGTAAAGGATAGGATTTTGGTTTCCCTTTCAATTTCCTATTCGTTGTTTTTTTCTATTGTCATACACACCTTGTGGTTTCATGGCTAACCCTATCATTTGACGATTAACCAATTGTTTTAAGATTTTGTTCTTCAATTCTTGTGGAACCCATGCTCGCCTACTTGGAGTTGCTTAAAGTTGTTATCGAGGATTCATGAATTTTGTGGATAACAAATTCTCAAGTGTTAACAAGTCTTCTATTGATAAATCGTTCAATAAGCTTATGAAAGAATGTTTTGGAATCGGCTTCTTTAAATTCGCACATTCTTTGAAAAAGTCCATTACATGTGTAAACATTGTTAAATTGTAGTCCTCCATATCATTCTTGGAAAGTTTTACACTTTGTTTCATTATACAAAGACTTTCTTTGTCAATCTTCACATTTGCCCATTGCCATGCCGCCCATTCCACTGTTTTGTCAATTATTCCCTTCCATTTTGTTCCCCATGTTCTAATTTCAAGTAAATGCTTGAGGGGTCCAACCTAGTAATATCTCTTGGATATTCCAACGATTTTTTGTCATCTCACAATTTTTTTTTAGTATGCTTGAGATTAATGTGTATTCAATAATAGATTCCAAGGTGTTTGGTGTGACAATTGGTGACAATTTTATTTTTACCATTGGAGTAGAGAGGTTTTACGATTAGAAGCACACAGTTGAATAATGAAAATTAAAATATTTTACATGAAAATTAGTAGTAGAATGAAAAACAATGCAATTTCATTGTGCAAGTTGCCAAAGGGTTGAAAGAGCAAATGAAAATAAAAAGAGTTTGAAGTGTTAAAGTGTCATGGGGTACCTATATTGTCTCAATTCCTAATGGTCGCATACCTCTTTGTGGTTGACATGTATTGTTTGAAGTGGCACATACCCCTTAGGGGATCAACAAATTTATGCGTTTTTGAATTTGATGTAATCTCAAATTTTATATGGTTTGTGATGGATTGTTCACAATAAACCAACATAAATTTCTTATATCCTATTTCTTTTGTTCAATTTTTTTCAAAACAAAACTTGTTACAAATGTTCATGGAAAAGTTCATCCATTGTCATTTTTCATCCCCATTTTTATCCATAAATATCATTCATCCATGACACGTGAAAAAATATTCTTCCATGTCACCAAATATTTTGTCCTAGGTGTGACAAAATATTATTTAAATATCTTGTCCACATTGGAAGAATATTAAAAAAAGATTTGATCCTACTCCCTTGCTTATGCTTGCTTGTTCATGTTCATGCTTGCAGGCTCATGAAATAACATCCCTGTGTATGTTTTCACTTTTGAACTTGAGCTTCTATAGTTGCAAAATGCGACTCATCATTTTTTAACAAGTCATTGTCACATTGTAGGTGGATAATTCCAACATTTGAAATGTTGATGGTTAGATTCAAATTCACATCATAATGATTTCCTCCATCAATGCCACCAACATTGTCAACATCAACAATTTCATCTTTAACCATTGTAGAAACAACGCAACAACAAAACCTAATTCCACAAAAATATAAAACATTGGCTATCAACATTAGAAGATAAAATTGGAAATAAAAAGTGTGTAAACATCTAAACAATTGAAATTGAAAATATAGTAAGTTAATGGAAAGAAGTAACCCAATTTTGTGTAGAAAACATGATGAAAGTGTTGTGTTAAAAATGTGATGGCCCGTGTTTATTGCAAATGTTCAAGTTTAAGGATAGAAGGTTTCCAAAAATAATAATCAAACAAAGCTTGTTGCTCAAAATGCAACAATAATTCACAAAAGTTGGTGTTTGCAAATGTGTGTGATTAGTGAATAAACCAACAATTAGAAAACAAGGCAATAGAAGAAAAATAAAGTGTAAGAACTAGTTGACTATCATGTGTGAATAATGAACAAGCCCACACCTAGAAAACAAAGCAATAGAAGAAAAATAAAGTGCAAGAACCTAGTGCCTATTGTATGTGAATATTGAATAAGCCAATAACCAAACAATAAATAAAAGAAAATAAAAATGTAAGAACTTGGTGGCATTTGTCAAATGTTACAAAAATGTGCACAAACTTTGATGTTTTCAAACTAGCACATTCTAAAGTTCTTCACATGTAACCTACAAGATAATATATATGCTAAGAATGTCATTACCTTTTTCATTTATGATTACTTTCACAAAGTAGTTCAAAAGTAACTCAATAACCAAAGATGTTGAAAAGAATGCTTGACAATGATAGACAATTAATATAAGGCCCAATAGTGAAAGAAGGTTGTAACCTTTTTTCTCCGCCTTTAAACCATTTTTGAGTAGATCAAGTCATATGCAAATTTCCTTTGATGCTAACGAATAGATATAGATACACAATGTCAATGCCATGAACATATAACAATATGTTATATATATATAACATGAACATATATCATGAAGGAAGATATCTACTAGTTGTGAATAAAGCTAGATAGTGAAAATAATACAAACTCCAAATATGTTTTCATGCATATCCAATTAATATGCATGTTGATAATAGGCCAAAAAACTATAATTGCCCAACATTGATCACCACCTTTATTACATCACAAAATTGGAATTTTTTTTATTGGTTATAATATTTTTAGTAAATATCTCTAGACACAAGAAAAATATTTTCAAACACAAGGAAAACATTTGTGAATAAGTATGTGCATTTACACAAATTTGAATGATGGGGTTTATGTAATTAACCAAAAAATGAAACAATATGATATTTCATAAATGTTTAATAAATGTAAAATTGTGAATTCTAGTTTGAATATTTTCAAATTTAAATTTGGTTGCAACACATTTGAAGACTCACATTTTTTGGGGACTATATTGTATAATTTTTATGTTTCATATTGAAATATTTAATTTAAATTTTAAACTTATGTTTGTAATTTTATAATATTTTTATTTCATTTTTTATTATAAATTTTCTTAAGGAAGCTTATATATTATTGGCAATTTTGACCTTAATTAAATTATTTATACAAATATTGAAAATTCCAAAAAAATTCAAAAAAGATCGTGAAAAAACATTAAAAAAATTTGTTGGCATGGATTTTGTTTTTTTGGCATGGAGTCTTCAAATTTAATTACTTATTTGACAAACATGTGTTGAAGTTACCCTTGTATTATGGTATTATAATATTAACCAAATTAGTGTCACAATTGAACCTTGCTTTATGATATTTGAAGAAGCAAAGTTTTCATGTCAATGTTATTTGAGCTCTATCTTGCTAAACATTATTAGGCATGACCAATTGATGAAAAAAAATATTGATATTGTGTAAATTAAGTTCTATTTGAATGAAAATATTGAGTCGCATTGCATACAAGTTGAATTGAATTCAAATTCCTAAAGTGAATTAAAATACATAGAATGGAATTTGGATTGAAGTGAATTCCAATTCAACGTCTAAATTCAATTCATTATTCAACAATTGGATTAGAACTCAATTGAATTAAATTGAAAAGAAATGGCATGCAAATTGTTGAAAATATTGAAAATCTACTTGTGAATATGGTGTTGGATTTTTTGAATTTTAAGAATACACAAATTTAAAAAAAACCTCATTTAGTGGGAATGGGGTAATAGGCTTCAATTTGGAATTGTCCAAGTGACAACTTACAACTTATGGAATCTAAAGTTGTTGTATCTAAACAAGCTCTAATGAATCATCATCAATGAAAATTTCAAACAATTTTTTATCAACAAAAATTTAGAACACAAAGCTTATATTCTATGATGTGAGGGTTATTTAAAATAATGATGTTGTGAAACTTGTATTCAATAATATGAATTTCTCATTAAGTTTTAGTTTTTGTTGATTTTGAACCCAAAAAGCTGATATTTGCATCCACATCATTGGGTGTTTTTTTTGTGGCAATTTTTTGGCCACTTGGTGAAAAAAAAAAGAGGGGTTATGATTCATAAAAAGGATTTTTTTTGTAAAATATCACTAGAGTCACCATATTCTAGGGAAAAATAATTGAATTGCCAAATTTAGATGATAGATTCTAGCATGTCACCAATATATAGTTAAAGTTCCAAAAATTTTCTACTTTCCTCTCTAACCATAGCCAAATTTGGCTAAGTCCCCTTATGGATGATTGCCGGTCATCCTACCTCACAAAATGGAAAAAAATGCCCTTGATCCTCATTGATGACAAAATTTGTGTAGGGTTTTTCTTTTCAATTTTGTGATGTAGCAGTCATCCATAAGCCACTTTAGCCATTTTTGGCTTTAAAAATATGAAAGGAAATTTTTAAAACATCCTTATATATTTTTTGCTACCTACTTGAATCAGGTGTAGAAATCTGGCGAAACATAAAGATTTTTTTGAATTTTTTTCGAATTTTGGGGATTTGTTTCTCTGTTGAATCATCAACCGTTTGTTAACATTGTCACATCCAAGAGGACACACTCTTCATCCAAGAAGGCTATATTCAGTTCTCAGCGACTCGTAGATCTGTGCATTTATTGAATCATCAGTTAGAAAGATTGTCACATCTGAGAAGTGACAATCTTCATCCAAGAAGGCTCCGTTCAGTGGTTAATAATATCCGACTTGCTCTTCTCAGCGATTTTGTTTGTATGTTTTGTCGTCTCGATGCTTCTCTCTTTCATTCTGATTTCTCGGTTTCTCTCGTGTTGCAAGGCCTTGTCGTCGGATTTTGAAGTTTGTGGAATCGCGCATCATAACCAGCTACCTTGTTTCTTTTTCTTTCCCTAGTTGGCGGAATTTTCTCCTCCATCTGCACAGCTCCATGTTGATCTAAAATTTTCTGAATCTGGTGAAGTCTGTCGTGAGATTGAATGCAGAGAAGCCGAACCACACCGCCGTGCTTCTTCCCTATGTTGCGGGATTGGATTCCCGGTTTGCGGTGGAAGGATATTCAGTTAGCAGTTTTCTGCGGTATCAGCGACAAGGAGGAGGAATTCCTTTCACAGATTCTCGTCAATTAGAGGTCACAATTTTCCTCCTCCTTCTCCTCCGCTGTGCTCCTTGTCTACCACCTTCTGCTTGAATTTTCATTCTTGATGATTAGCCCCGCGGTCTCTTGCAAAGGCTTTCCGCCGCTTAATCGTTTTCTTCTTCTTCTTCTTCTTCCACTGCTTCAGACAATATGGAGGTTGTATTCCATCCATATCCGAAGACTTATCCGCTTCTCTCCAAACAAGATACATGTGACAGATCCTGAAGCTTTCTGCAGAAAGACCTATGATGATCGGGCACCTGATAGTACACGATTCTTTCTCTGTTTCCTTTTCGAAAGCATGTGGAATTTCATCGGCATCTGATTATTCAGAGATGATGTTACTGTCTTTGGAGCAGTGGAGAAATCATCATCCTTTCAACATTGACGGTGTACGCGGCACATTGAAGATTATGGAAGCTAGTGAAGAGCGGCACAGGGGGGAATAGATAATGGAGAGTGAAGCAAGGTTAGGTAGGAGTTTGGAGTTTGTGGCTCAGCAAGTGCAGGTTCAAGCAATCTCAGGAGGTTCTCTCACGCCTCCAGCTATGGGGAGCACTTTGCCTCAGCCGATACATACTTCAGGATCTGGACAGGTCCTTTGCTCTCCCTTTCATCATACTCTTTCTCTCTGCACACACGAATTTCTTTGATTTATGAGAAATGCACCAGTCACGACCTTTCATGGAAGAGCGACAAAGTTGATTCTCACTGCCCAAACCCTAACTCATGTAGCTACTACGCTGAGGTGAACAATCAGGTGGTTCTCTTGACCATTGTGATGGCATTTGTTTCCTGTTATTTCTTCCAGGTGATGACTGATGAGCAAATGGAGACCTTGAGGCGACAAATTTCAGTATATTCAACAATTTGTCAACAGCTGGTGGAAATGCACAAGGCTTGTCTGGCCCAGCAACCACCTCTGCCTGGTGACTATGATTCTAATCTACAAACCTTTTGCTTTGGATCAAAATTTACAAATGTGAGTCCCAGTGGACAGAAGCCCTTTTGGGCTTCCAGTAACATTTTGCGGTGACACAAGGCTTGTCCCTTTTGCTTGGCCTTTGATTGAACTTGTGTTTTGACAGATGTCATCCATATTATGAGAGAATTAAGCAGTGATACTATCTAATTCTTGGGAAGTGGTCATTCTCATTGTCTTGGCAGAAAGATTTCAATGTCAGTAGAAGGGCACTGAACCTTTGAATCTGATTTTGAGTCTTTTTATGCACCTTGGTTATTTCAAGACTCTAAGTCCCAGTGTATGGCAAGGACCGAGACTTGTTCTACACAATTGCTGATTGGTAGATATCAAACCCACATCTCTATTGCAAGTTTTAGATTTGGGGTTTTAGGGTGATTGGATTTCTTGGTGTCTCATCCATTGTTGCACCTGAAGAGGTGCGGCTCCTCCATGAAAAAACACTCTCTTTCCCTTTATGGCTGTTGCTGGGATGCCCAAAGTCATGTCCTTTGGAGACCAGCAGTCTTAAAAGCTTGCTTTATAGTTTTTGGGGGTTGCTAGGTCAAGCAGGAGGGAGAGGGTAGGCAGTTCATGTCCTTTGACAACCAACAAAAAGCTCAGGCAGTTTGGTGCTGTGAAGTGAGCATAGAGCTCACTTTTATTGTCCTTCTGAGTGGCAGGTATCATGATCGGGGGACAATTGCCATATGATCAGATGGGAACCCCCAACCATAAGCCCACAACCCGGTTGCGGTGGACTCCTAGCCAAATCCAGCTCCAAATTCTGGAGAGGCTGTTTGAGCAGGGCAATGGCACCCCGAACAAGCAGCACATCAAGGAAATTACAGATGAGTTACGACGGCATGGCCAGATTACTGAAACCAATGTATATAACTGGTTTCAAAATCGGAAAGCTCGTGCCAAGAGAAGACACCAGCAGGTACGCCAGAACTGCAGAACCCACTTGAACCAAGCCAGGGGTGCTCTACAGGTTACTTGATGAAACGTTTCCTGGAGTTGTTTCATGCCATTGAAGAGTCCTTGATGTTGGTTTCTTAACTTTGATGACTGATGCTGGGACCTTGCCAAGTTTAATCTATAAGCATACTGTTTGTTGTCACATTGCCTTTCTCTTTGATGTGTTTTTTGCCAAAATCATACACCTCAGTGTACTTTCTGTCATGATGCCCTTGAATTGAATGCATATGAATGTTTGGGTGGATCTTAGAGCACCATGACACTTTTCCCTATTGTAGGTTTCTGTGAAGGATGGGGAGTCTGAGGCAGACACAGATGCTGACTCTCCCAGGCAGAAGCAGCAAAGGCAGGATAGAGAGTTGACCCACAATGAGTCTGAAAATTTTGGGGATGCAAATGGGATCAGTTCTGATGGAGGAAATGGTGGTGGAAATAAGCAGAGTCCTGGACAGATTGATCACCATGAACAGCAAGAAGATAGAGTGTCGTCAGTGCTTCTGCAGCAAGATGATGTCAAGCCCACAATTTCCTTCACCTCAGGAGCTTTTGATCCACAGAGCTTTGCCCAAGGTCATAACTCAAAATCTTTTTGAGACATTTTTATTCGCAGTCAATGAATTGCTCACCAGTTGTGCATGTAGCATCTGCAATGCAATCAGAATGTAAGATGCTTCTGTTATCCCTAAGGTGAACACCCAAGCCCCTTCCCTGGAGGTGAGGCTTTCAGCTACACCTGGCATCTTTGATGCAAATATATTTTGTAATCATTTTCTCCAGCAATAGACCCTAATTCAACTGTTTCACACCACAATTTCTTTGTATTCTGTTCTTGCTATTTGGTGTATTTCTTCTTGTCCATCCATGGTTTCCTGTTATGGTTTCTTGCTGCTTGGTGTAGAATTTGTCAACCTGAGCATCAGGTTGTCACACAATTTCTTTTCACATTGACTCAAAATGTAAGTATGGAGAGTTCTCAATACTTATGGAGATTTCTATACTAAGTTTAGGCTCTCATGGGCATTTTAGAGAGGCACGGCATCCTGGCTTGGAGGTATTATGAAGCTCGGGACATAACTCCCTCTACTAACTGTATGCATTTACATCTACACTTCAAAACCATTGTAATTTTCAGAGCTTTCAGATGGGCATCTTTCATCTCAGAGTTCCTTCCTTGGAGTGGTTCTGATCTGTCCTCATTGTAATCACTTGGTTCTTTCTTAAATATTTTCCCCATGATCCTTCATTGTATGGTGGGCAATATCCTGTGTGTCATGAGATGACAACTTACTGAAATGGCTGGACCACATGAACTCTAATAAAATTCTTGTTTGTAGCAGGTGCTACTGAAACCAGCTCAGTGACAATGGTGGATGACAACAGCAAACCATGGGAGGCAGCAGTGGATGCAAATGGCAAGGGTACTCTTCTTGGTGATTCACAGGGTCAGATTATTGCCACCAGTGAGGGAAATTCATCATTGCACCCTGTCCAGATTGAAGAACGGTACAGCTTGGCAGGGTATGTACCATGCTTTTGTACATTATCTTTTGATTTGATGTAATGTCTGTGATTTGATCTTGTTTAACATCATTCTCCCTGCAGATTGCTTACTGTAGCCTTGTGATCAGGGGCCCAGTTCCCAGTATGGATGAATCTCGAAAGGGACCAGAGAAAGGACAGAAGGAAGTGCAGGGGACCATTTCCACCTTCTGGAACTTTCACACAGTGGCAGCTTCTGACCCTCAAATTGGGGAATTTTAAACTACTTCTGGCAGTCCTGATAACAGCTGAAACTTTCAGTAGATTTTACACCCAGAAAAAAGAAGACATGAAGCTTGTGGAGCCCCAACTAATAAACTACCAGCAATGGAAAATTCATGCTAAATATTGCTGTCTTTCTGCTTCTCACGGCAAAGTTCTATTACTATTTAGATAGCTCAATACATTTGAGATTTGGATCTTTAACACAGTGCAATTAGAGTGGAATAACCTGAACATGAGTCAATCATTAGAGAATGTTCAACATGAAGTTTTCTGAATCATGTACTTTTTTAGTCTGTTCATGCTGTGTGGGGTCTAGGGTCTAATGTAATGCTTGGCATTTTAATTGATTGTATTTGGTTTTCTGGATGTTTTCAAATCTGGAGGATGCTGAAATGAGTAGCACACATTCCTGGATGATGTGTTTGTGGTGTGCTTAAAGGATGTGTTTAGCATGCAGGAGGCTTCAACCACTACCTCTATGTAGGGCTCTCTATGCCTTGGCTTAGAGGGTTGCTTGTAGGTACAAGCTAAGATGAAATAAAGTTCAACCTCACAAGATTGTTTCGGCTTGAATGATGATACTATTTATGTTTTGCAACTATGTCTTGAGAGTTACTTCAAAGTGTTATTGTGGAGTTCTCTCTGGACTCTCATGGTTATGATAGGCTTGCAGACCTGGTGAAGCCTATATTGTGCATCTATTGATTCACTTTCTGTCTTGAGTGTTTTTTTGTTCTTCTTGGGAGGTGCAAATAAGAAATTCTTATTGCAGAAAGTGAAAAGAAATACAAGCACCAAGGGCCTTTGCCCCAGGGGGTTCAGTGTTCAGCCCTGTCTTGAGCTTTTTGATGGTCATGATTTCTACCTTTACTGTGTCACTTGGGTCTTGAGCTTTTTGATAGTTCACATTTTCTTGAGATTCTTTGTCTTCCTTTCTTCTGGTTGCTCACATCTTCTCCATCTTATGTACGGTTTGGAGCTTGACTCAAGTCTCTTATGTTTTATGAGGTTCTTGAGTTTCCTTCAAGTTTTGCAGCCTAAGAGTGAAATGGGGAAACTCCCTGGAGCAGAATTGAGGATGGCGCAGCGGCAGCAGCATACACTGTTACAACACATTGACCTGACAGTGACAGTAGTATGCAGGTAATGGGTCCACTGGCAGATGGTAAACTCTCAAACTGATCGCTTCACTCTTATTCAACAAAATAGCAAATGCTTGAAATTTTTTTTTCCCCTGTTAACAGACATTAAATTATGAGAAGAGAGGCCATAGAAAGGGATGGACTAAGTATGCTTTTTGTGTGTCCCTAACCCCACTCTTACAAGCTTTTTGAAATTGTAGATTCAAGGACAGGCTCAAGAATGCACTCATCTTCACAAAAGTTAATAGGAAGACCTCACTGCTGATTTTGTTGAAGTTGATTAGATCTATAGCCTTTGTAACAAATATGCTTGTGCCTGTGAGAAATCCAACATTATCAATGAAGGAAAAGGAGAGAGTGCATAAATTGTTCCCTTATATTTCCTTACTCTCCTACCCATCAAACATCCATTCTGAAGCTGATATCAAGGCTGCTAACCCACAGTCTGTCAGCATTTGTTGGCTCTTTGTACAATGTATGTCTCTAGACTAAAGGAACTCTAGATTCATGAAATTGATAAACTTATCCCAAAGTTACATTCTATAGTGGTAAAATTACAAAGCATCAATTTTGGACTTACCTTACCAATCAAAGCATTCATCATGGACTGAGTGTGTGGTGCATGCTTGAACAAAATGGTTATGTTGAATGAGAGAACATACAATATTGAAGTGGCTTGTTGCATGTTTCACATGGTTGGAATTGCCTTTCAGTTTTGGGGAGAAGCAATTTACATTCCTTGTTGAGTTGTCATTTGATGTCTCTTGAGTTATATGTTGCTGGAATGTGCCTCATCTCAATCACTGCTGGAATATTGTTTGTACCACATTTGTTTTAATTTTGACACAATTTCTTTACAAACTTGAATCCAAGAACAATTGGGCTGCACGCTTCCTGGCTACTTAGCACAGTTTACAGCTTATGGTTAATTGGATTTTAACAAAGATTGTGTCCTCAGTAGGCATGGTGTTGCATTTTATGAAGTCACATTTCTATGTGATGATAGTTTGATTCCCTTGCTTGTTTATTACTTTAAACTAATTAATTCTACTCCACATGCTCTGAATTCCACATTGCCTCCGGATCCTGTAATAGTGCACTATTACTTTTGTTATTCTATTGCATGATTTACCTTTGAGTCTTGATGTTTATGTTTTTCCTACTACTATTTGTCACACAAATAACCATGGGTAGAAGTAATATGTTTTGATCTTAGGATATGTTTTGTTGTTAACGTTAGGGTATCTCGCATTCCGAAAGGTGACAGGGCCAAGCCTTTTTCAACATAAGCTTATCTTTTCATTTAAGACCTTAAACTAAGATCTCATTTTGAGGTAAATCCTTTTCACTTGTTGGTGATAGTTCATTTTATTTCTTCATTAAGCTATCAACTCCACAAGAGGAGCAGAGTTTGTATGTGAGAGCTTGTGTAAGCTTGTTTTTTCTTTGTGCTTTTATTGTGCATGTGTGTAACATTATTCTCGATGGTGTTTGCTCGGCTCAATAAAATTATGTAATTTTATGTTTTTAAAACAAGTGCTTTGGATGTGTTGCAAACAACCTTCAAAACTAAATGATTGGGAGCTAAGTAACCTTAATTTATAATGTGATATTTTGATAATACCTGATTTTTGATTCATTGGTGCATGACATATTTGTTATGCTCATTTTCAACCTTTTGTATTCATGTTGCCATTCCTATTTCTATTGCTAAGGTGGTTCCTTTGTTAAGCCTTGTGGACTGACATGACTTCATAATTCACATTTTTGCTTAGGGGATTAGGTCTATCTAGATGATATCTTACAACATTCATTGGTGATTGAAAGTATATTACACTTTTGATTGAACATCTTAGTACAACAACAATACACACACCCATGATAGAGGTATACATTGTAGAACGCAATTAATAGGAACTATCACAAAAGATGAATATGACTCCTTTACGAAGACCAAGATGTGTGTGTTTATTAATCTGAAATTAAAAGGAAGATTATTAAGTGCAAATGAAAATATAAGTTAAAGTTTGGCATCAATGGTGTGCTATTCAAATGTTGAAGCCATGTCTTGTGGCAAAAGACTTTTATCAATCCAATGACAGTGATTACACCAAGACATATTTTCATATTACAAAATCAGAGTTCATTTTTCACAATTTTATTTCGACATTGTTGTTAAACACAACATAAAGACAATTTAACTTGACATTAAAATTTCCATTTTACTTAAAGATTGAAATGAAAATATTTATACAATAAGACCTTTTCAGGTTTAGCACTAAGGTGATGAATAATTATTTTAGTTTTCAAAATTCATTTCAACAACAAAAAAATAATTTTTGAAATTTTTGCAATAAATAATAGGCAATTTATCTGGCAAGTTTTCTCAATTTTAAATCTTTAACATAATAAGACCTTTTACAACATTTTTTACTACCCTTTTTTGCAAAAATGAGGAGAAATAATGTTTTACCAGATTATAGGAAAAAAAAATGTTGTCAATTATTGGACACATGTTCTACAATGATGGCCTAGTCTAGCAAGAAGCTTTCAAATTTCCACCATTTTTGGTATTTCCTTCCCTTGTATTTTTTTCAATTTTTAGCATTTCAAATAGGTATATTTTTTAAAAATTATTATTTCCAAAAATAATTTAATTATTGCCAAGCTTGAAAAGGTATTATAGTTTGAATTAACAAAGTGGATTTGTTACTATAAAGGTCTATTCACACTTGTTAGTAGTTATTTAAAAGGTTAAAGTTAGCTATCTTTTAATTTAGGGTTAGTTCATCGCTAGCATTAACACACTATTGTTACTCAAAAAGCAAAACCATTTTTTCACCACTAACCCACAATATTTGAGTAATTTTATCACTTCCAAAGACAAACTGATAAATAACTACTTTAATTTCACATTCTTGCAAACTTGTACTTGATTCCATTTGACATCACCAAATGCCATTCCAAGCTATTCTTTTCTAGTTTCTTCATTTTAGCATTCAGCACTAGGACATCTGGCTTTTTTCCGACTTTTTTCTGACTTTTTCATTTACCTTTTTTTTGGCTTTTCCATTATCGTAATCAACATCAAGACATTTGGCTTTTTCATCTAACATTTTTCTAGCTTTTTCATTATTGTATTTAGCACTTGGACATCTAGTTTTTTCGTTTAACGTTTTTTTGGCTTTTTCACTTTACATTTAGCATTTTGGACATATAGCTTTTTCATTTAACATTCTTTTGGCTTTTTCATTATCGCATTGTTCTTTTTTGTTTTACTATTTGCACCTTTGCTTATAGATCACCATGATTTTTTTGCTTGCAATAAATGACATCATTGTGTTTTTCTTTTGTTGCTAGTTTTGAAAGTGTTTGTTTTTCTTTCTTTTGCATGTTGTCATGAGGTTTCATAATCTAGCTTTGTTCATGTTATTTTTGTAGATTTTCTTGCAAATTCAAAGGTTGTTCATCTTGTGTTACAATGCAAAATCAGATTTTGGTTTTCAGTTTCGAGAGTAGTTCCCATTATAAAGTTTAAAAGGTAAAAGGTTCTTTCACACCATGCTCAATTTTTTTATGTTGCATCAACTTTGTGTGTTTTGTATTTATGAATTTCTCTTCATTAGAGAATTTTGCAATTGGGTGAAAGTTAGGTTCACCACTTGGTATTCCCATTTTTTGATGACACAATACAATGATTCCCAATGGATTGAACACTTCAGAGTTGGCAAGGGTTTTGTTATCCATTTGTTTTCAAAGTTGAAACACTTTATGGAGAAGAACATTCATTACCAATGTGCTCTCCTTGTAGGGATATGGGTCACATGTTCATTATACAAGCTTCTTCACCGTGATGAAAAAATACTCCAATGTAATGAACTTTTTGCCATTAGCAAGTCAATAGTACACTTGGCTTTGCAAAAGTTAAATATGTTTGTTATGAACATTGTGTTCAAAAATAAAATCATGTTGCTTGAAGGAGAATAATTGGTAAAGGTTAGGGTCAAGTTCAAAAGTTTTTGTGGTTCGCCATCAATCCATGGAACTATTGATGTCACACAAATACATGTCCTAAAATCTCAAGGACAATCTATTATTAATTACTTTTTTTTTTCAAGTCCAAAGGTTACAACATGTAACTACAAGCTATAGGTGACTACCACAAGAAAATTGGAGACATTTTTGTGGGAATGCTTGGCTCCATGAATAATACACGGATCTTACAAATCTCTAACTTGTACCAAAGAGCTATGCATGGTGATTTATTCCAATAAAATCGAGGTGAAAAAGACATTCGACCTTATGTATTTGGGGACAAAGGTTACCCCTTGTTGTCATGGTTGATCTAATCTTGCACAAACAAGTTGGAAACATGCACCATTTTAGGAGCCCTATTCAACAAACATTTGATTAGAGGCAAAAGTGTTGTAGAGATTGTGTTTAGGATCTTGAAGAAAACCTTTAGAGAATTGATTTTGAAAACAAATTTGCACATCCCTTTTGTCCTTAATGTGGTGGTTGTTGTTGTATTCTTTACAACATGATCATTGATGGTAAGGATTTTGACCTTTAGAGATTTGTTGGATTTATAAAATGGAATTGGCAATCTTAAAGTTATTGTTGGACTAAGAGTTTTCAATGATTGGAGGCCTATCTAGATCGACAAATAATGGATAATGATGTTGAAACAAATATGCCTGGCACATGGCTACACTTCACCACCATGTGCCATGCTTATTTTGTCTTGAATAAAAACATGGCACATGGCAATGTTAAGGTTTGAAAGAATGTTTACCATGGCTTTGCTAGTCTTGTGAAGTTTTTTGTCTTGCTATTTGAAGTATTGCAATTGCTCCTTACTATTGTGATTTTGGATTGCCATTTGATGTTCTTCTAATTCAAGCTACACAAGGTCGATTCTATCCATTGCATTAACAAATAATTTGTGGTTTTTGTTGGTTGTTTTAATAACTGATTATAATGCATTCATTTTCTTCTACTTTTGTCTTATGTTTCTTAATGTAATTGGTGTCCTTAGAGGTGGTGTAGGTGCAGATGACAAGTCCACCAAATTGATAATCTTAGGGCCATTGGGGCCGTCTTGTTGAAGACTATTGACTACACCATCTAGGTTCATGAAATCTACCTTTGCATTTTGTGGATTGTGCTGTTTTGGCTTGATTATGTTGCTGACATGGACACGATCACTAAGCAATTCTTCCATGAATGAATGTGGTAGTGGCTCTATAAAATTTTATTTGTCTTGTTAGTTTTCGATATTAAGCACAATGTATTCCCATCACCTTCTACTTACAAGTTTCTCATGTGAAGCAATGCATTAATGATCTATTCCACCTAAAAAATTTCAATTGTTTCATTAATTTTTTGTTGAATTGGCAAAATAAATGATGTTTGCCACATTTTTCTACAAAATGAGTACGGTTTTTGGTTCCCTTGTGATAATTTGACAACTTCTTGTAATCGAAGTTGAATTTGTTACATTTATCTTTACACATCTTCCTATTATTAAAACCTGAATATGAATGCATGTTTGTAAATCTTTTGCAATTTTGTTCCATCTTTGTATTGTTAGCACCATTTATGCTCTAGGGTTTGCCAACTATTTTTGTGTTGCTCCCAATTTCCATGTCATTATTGTGATGCTTGACCACCTTTGGATGTTGATCCATGTCCTACACCTCCACATGTGATAATAAAAATCCTTACAAAATTTGAAAAACTCATCGTATTATTGTTGTGTGTGTTGCAACAATGATGACAATGAGCGTTGTAATGAGGATGGAGTAGATTGTGTTATAATGATGGAGTGGGAGAACTCATGAAGATGATAACTTATCAACCTTGTGCATAGGTTGATAATTTAACAATGATGGTAGATGCAAGAATCTTTGTATTTTGAAAATTTAACTTGATTTGTAAATAAGTTATTGATGAAGTTATCACCGTTGACAACGTTGTAAATAAATTGTCACATCATCATGCCATGTAAGTTAGTTACTAATGATTTCTCCCTTATGTGAATTGCAATAACAAACACTATCGTTATCAACATCATTACCCATAGGTGTGAATAACACATAATATATGTATATGTATCAACAATGGTTTTATTCTATGGAAGATTGGAAACATGTTTGCATAGCTACTAACACCACTAAGTTAGATTATATATATTGTTGTTTACATTAAAATTGAAGACATCATATTACTATTCACCTTTTATTTGATATTGGGTTTTTGTAATCCACTTCTTTTTGAGGACCTAATTTGGCATTTGAATAATTATTAATTCAAAACCCCGTAAGAAAAATGAACATATCGATGTTAAGTTTCATGTATTTTGAGGTTTTTAGCAAAGTGACGAATTTGTTCCAAAGTTGATGGTGTCTTATTTTCTATTATTCATTTTGTGCAACATTCCATTCATGTGTAACCAACATTTTCCATGTTGATGTTGAGGTTAAAATTGCCAAATGGGCATAAATATGAAAAAAATGGAAAAAATACATACAATAATACTTAAATATCCGTAATACTTCATTACCTTTTGTTTTACCTATGCCTATAACTTTCAAGCATTATACATACAAAATGACCAAGAGTTGTCACTAAATGTTGGAAAGTGCTATTTGACAGCATTGGCTCACTTTTGAAGTTCAATGGAAAGACCTTTTGTGGTTTCCAAGTTTTTCAAAATAGTTCAAATGCTAATGCCAAAATGGTGAAAATCAATTCATAGATGTTAAATTTCATTATACATTTGAAATTTTGTATCCCTTTCAATGTGGAATATGAACATTAGTCTTTTGAGCTCATTTGGCAAATGTTTTGAGGTCACAATTGGTTGATGATGTGGATTATAGGGAAAAAAATGCTAAAGATTTTTGCTTTAATGCAAAATTAAGTTCAAGTTGTTTTATGTTAATATGAAAAAATATGTTATTTTAAGATGTAGTTTGAGTCAATTTGTGAGTAAAATCAATTCACTAGGCTTAAAATACACTTTGAAATATATTGATTATGCGCTTTGGAGTGGACTTTCAATTGATGTTGGTCCACCCTAGTGTGCTAACACTTGTATGTTTCAAGTTTCAATTTAAAAAATGATTATTGTAATTACATGTTTAACTTAATGGTCTTGTATTTGATATGTAGATGGGATTTGGTTCATGTGGTTTCTAAACAAGAACCAAGTAGCTATAATATTGTTTAAAAACATGGGGAATAGGAAACATAATCCTAACATGAACATCCATAACAACATGTGGGATAGCTCATCAAATGCAAGGCCAAACTGGTAATCACCCAAACTAGGTCATAACTTGAGGTCATGTGTGAATCATTCATTTGTTTAGAACAAGGTTAACATGTCTAAAATGTCTTTGTATATATATATATATATATATATATATATATAAAAGGGACATGTAATTTAGGTCAATATGTATCTATGGATGTTAATGTTACATGTAAGACACACACAAGAAAAAATTATTTATGTATTATGCTATCATGTTGGGCATCCTTCATAGAGATATTTGACATTTGAGAGGCTTGAATTCTTTGGTTTTTTTTCTAAAGAAATAAAAAATTTAATTCCATACATGCCTTCATTACCACTAAAAATTGTTAGGGTTATGTAATGGTTTTGATTATATTCAAGACATTTGAAAATAAATTTATGATGGTGGACAATAATATCCTTGGGCAATACCATTAGGAATATAACACCTTTATTTTACTAAACCCATCAAGTTTTTTAACAAATAAGAAACACTTAAATGAGTTCATTTACTAGGTTGTATAAAACAAACCCATCCTTGGGTGCTATATATCATTAGGAATGCCACACTCCAAATTTGTTAGACCCATTCAACTTCAAACCAACATAGGATTCACTTAGAAAAGATTTTTCATTTAGAATTTTATATCAAAAGATTACATAGATTGTGTGAAATTTGAAACTGCAAATAGATTTATAAAAAAATAAGTCTAGTTTTGATATTTCAAATGAATGGTCAAGGAAAAAGTTCTAGGAAAATAACATTTTGAGCTTTTTTTGTTAGGAACACAAAAGGAGCATGTTTTAATGCTTTTAATTTCTAGGAAGGATTAAGATGTTCCCTTTTTTTATTTGATTCATAAATAGTGGATTAAAATAATAATAAAATTTTGAGCAATTTTCAAAGACTAGATTTGGAGGTCTTAAAGGGCCATTGCATTCATGTTTACAAATTTGTAGTAATTTCCATTTTTTTGTTTCAATCAACAATTGGGGCCATACCCTAGTGACCATAGTTGATAAACCAATTTTTTTTACAATGGTGTGATTTGATATTTAATGATAAAGGGCAAGAATATCAAAAACACATGTCAAAAACATTTCAAGAACACAATTTTTTTACTTGTGTAGCTTGTGTATGTGTTTCCAATTTTCCATATTATGTACATAGGTGAGCAACACACAATCCATGTGGTATAAGTTAACAATAAAAAGGAAATTTAAAAAAGATTAATTTTCTTTAATTAAATTGGGCCCACTTTTCCTTAAATTTTGGTGAGGTGGTTCTTAGTGGTACCACCCAAGGATGGGTTGCCCTATAGAGCACTAATCATATCAATTTTATTTTTTTGTTTTGATGTCCTTAATCATTGAATTTAAAAAATGTTTTAAGAATGTAACAATGTTTCTTTTGTTTAAACTTCTTGGTTAGGAACACAAGTTTGAAACAATCAACATGTTTTGGTTTTTTCCTTGGGAAATATTTGTATAAGGTATTTAATTTAATTTAATTTAATTTTAATTACTTGAATATATATAATATAATTATAGATTTTCAAAATTTAGGAGCAAGATTCTAAAAATGGTTATTACAATCAAGATTTAAAAATAAAATAAAATTCCTACCTCATTTATTCCAATGAACACTTTAACACATATATTTTGGCATGCAATGAATAAATAGAAGTAAAAATAATTTTATAATTGTAAAAAGTGTTTAAAGAAAACATGTCAAAAATATTGTTAAACTAATTTGACTACTCAAAAAATTCCTTACTTGGTGGTTTAGATAATGGTACTATTCAAGGATACTTTTGTCTTGGACTTGTTTTACATTCATATTTAGGTTTTAAATGGTTCAGTTGTCCTCCATTACATAACTGATTGGTTTGAGAAATGAAGTGCAATTTTTTAAAAATTCAAATTCACATAGCCCTTAATGAAATCACATAAGCCCCTATTTAGAGGAAGACAAACTTCATTGATTCATGTTCATTGATTTGATAAGTATAAATTAAGGATGTTCTATAGTTGTAAACTTGTATATGAGTGTGTATTTTAAGGGGCTTCCAAGGACTTACATTATGTTGGATTTTTCAAGATAATGGCCCAAGGAGACTTAGTTTGGCCAAGGTTGATGAAGGTTGGCCATAGTCTAAAAGGGTTTCAAAATTCAATTGGTGATTTGAATAGCTATGGGGGGTCTAGTTGTTCAAGGTTCTCAATGACTAGAGTTATCCTTAAAGTCGTAACTTGTACCTAGTCCAACCCTTTTTTACTACCCTTTCATTTTGTCACCCCCTTTTTACTATTATCCATAAAGTTCAACTTTTTTTTTTATCAGACAACAAAATTCAATATGACATTGTTGAATCTTCTCATATGTGATTTGCTTTTAGAGTGTTTCCATGGTGTGGTGTACACAAAAAAAATCACAATTTGGCAATTTTCATTTCAACACATTTTTTATGTGCCTTTTAAATATTTGGAGAAGATTTTGTGATAGAATTATGCAATTAAGTGTGGATAACATTGTAAATTTTCATCATGTTGTGAAATTGATTCGCGTGTGAACAATGCAATGGTTGAATGGAGTACATTTGTAACTTGCAGAAGCTTATCACAAAGATTGTAACATAACAAAATGACTAACTTGAAATATTAGTTTTAAGGGGAATTTTTTATGAATTTTTTCACATAAAAAAAGACGACCATAATGAGCAATCTTTTGCATGAAAAATTTCAATTTGTTTTAAAGACATGATGTTCATATTAGATGATAAATAAGTGTTTGGTAGTACATTATATTATAATAATGTTAATGATTATGATCTTTTTAAGTTGGAAAATGTTCTCCCATTAAAGATGCTTGGGTTAAATGCTGTTTTTATCAGTTTGCAAAGATAAAATGAAAATTTAAAATTAATGAAAATGGTAAACTACTATTAAACAAGATGTTTTAAATATTTTTTATCAAATTATTGGTGTACAAGTACATAAGAACAAACACATGAATCAAGTGCATATTCATGGTTTATATAACTTGTTTTTATTGTTAAGGCCCAAATCAATTATATGTGATCTCTAAAAGAATTCAAAATAAATGAAAGTACTTTTGATATCATATGTACTTCTAGTTTTGACACAAACTTGTGTGTATTGTACCATGGAAATATCCTTTAATGTAACTATGTTAGTAGCCATCTTTTGGTTGTTTATCTCAGGATTTACATTGCGAACTACCTCCAGAACCAAACTCCTTTTAACACTCGTGAAAGTGCAAAACAAAATTGATTTTGGTTGTGACACCTAATACAAATCAATTAAGCAATTTAATACTCGCCTAACTATTTCAACTTGTTTTGGACCTGTAATGAACAATTCCATCCCCTGTCTAGGATACAAATAACTTTATTATGTTGAGCTCAAGCACATCCCATTCTAGTATGTAATCTAGCTGGTCTGGATTATTATAGAACATCTGATTTTGATGCACATATACATGTGTGCAAAACTTTGGTCTACATGCATGCTCCATTACAGGATTGTAATGTGCCAACTCTGAACAAAATCCTCTGCCAATTGATTCAGACCATTCTGATTGTAAATCTGCATAGAGAAGTGTTCACGAATAATCCAGGACAACCGGTTAATTAAGTACCAAACAGGGAACCAATAAAATTGCGTCTTGACACAATGGACATGAGTACCAACTAGCACAATGTGTCCAAACAATTAATTGATTCTGGACTGCTCCTTCAGAACTTCCATCAGTTGCATTCCTATTACACAAATGGATGTACACTCTTATTTGCTGGGACCTTGAACCTACATCAACCAATCCCATATTAATTCTTTTTAAAAATTTAGGGGGGGGAAAATCATTTAGGGCATTCTCTGCAAGAGGTTCCACAAACTTTGAGAGAGAGAGAGAGAGAGAGAGAAAGGAGAAGATTTAATGAAGAATTTAAGGAGGGGTAACCCCAATGGCGGAGGGAGGAGGGGAATACCTCTCTTGGATGATGACAAAAAAGCTTGTACTTAGTCGATTGATCTAATTTTCTGCATAGTTAGGTACACAGGCGCCCTAAAAATGAACTTCAAAAAAGAAAAAGAAAGAGAGAACAGTTTTTCTCGATGGGTCTGAGAAATATTGGTGCCAAAAAACACTTCATTTTTGAAAATAATCAAATCACATATCCAATTTGTAGTGAAGAAGATCTGCATGAATGAGTGCGGGAGCTGCGTGCGACTATAGAGGTGAACATTGTTCACCAGTACACTGATCATCTCATGTGTCCTCGTCTCATCTACACTACACTAGAGCTTTGTTGCGCGAGGCGGAAGGAGTGACTTGCATAGGTTCAGGGACAGGAACGTTGTGGCCAGCTGAAGCAACAGCTACAGTAGCTATTTAGAATGTCTATGCATCCCCAGCTGCTGCTCTCCATACTCTCATGGCTGCAGTAATATAGAACTCATGAAGTGAGTTATATACAATATGTGGGTCGCTTCAGGAGTGCATGACCTGCAGCTGATCTTTATATATTATGCCCTACATGATGATCCAGTGTACTGATCTTGCTGTGCCGGATCAAGAGCCAGTGCAGCAGCAGCATCTGGAATTCATTCTGCATGCTCAGATTCAATCCTGTCGATTCTTTCTCCTCATATTCGCTGATCAACTGTGTCATATGCAGGGGAAGATGATCATCCAACGTCTGTTCCTTGAAAGCTTTAGGTTTCTAGTACCACAGCTTCTTTCTAATGAAGGACTCATAACTACATGTTTGGCTGAAAAAACAGTCTCGTACCCAGAGACAAGTTTCCAGAGGCAAGTTCACACAATCAGTTGCTCATGAATATGGTCGAGTACTGGAGCATGAGATCAATAAGTCAGAGAATTCTTTTCTTAAGCTTGCAGATGATGATTGATCACATCTCCCAATAACTCGTCTCCCCGCACCGATGGAATTGATCTCGCCTGCATGATCATGTGATCCCTAGTCGCCGCATCCTCAAAAATCCATTGTAATGCAGTCTCATCGTAACAGTTTGTTAACGCTGACAACGTCCCTTGATCTGAACTACTACCATCGGACCACCTTGTCCCGACTTCAAAGTCAGCAACAGAATTAGATTGTTGTTGCATCATGTGCAAACAGTCGTCCAGCTTCTTGCCATGGATCAGGCCTCTGAAATTACTAGAACCTGGAGAATTACGCGGATTAGTCATGTACCCAACCTCTTCCAAATGTTGGATCTCGGCCTGTTGAAAGCGCAGGAGATCGCCGGGAAACGCAGCTGGACTATTATCATCCTGATTGATTTCGTACTGGTAATCGTCAATGTCGATCTCTTGCTTACATAAACATTGTTCCTGCAACTGCATCTCCTGCGGCTGCACTGGAGGATAATTACACGCCACCCATTCGCCGCCACCAGCTGCAGATTCGCTGCAGGAGAGTTGAATCTCAGCAGATGGGGAGCCGGAACTGCTCAGCTGCGGCATGAGCAGTGCAATGTCTTGCTCCTCAGCTAACGAACATGCATTCTTCTCATGGCCGCGTTTGGTCTTCAAGCTGTTCTTGATCTTGCGAAACACACGACAGACCACCCAGCTACCCACTTCCTGCAGCACAGATTAAAACAACATTCAGCAGCTGCTGCTGATTTCTAGCATTCCTGACATTTGCCGACATATCTTTTGCGGAATCAGCTAGACTAGGTGTTGGGTCTGTCGATCAGTGATCTGTTCCAGAATTTCCACTAAGCTTCATGACTCACGATTGTGATGATCCAGACGGTGCAGTGAGAGATCGAGAGCTTCTAACTCATACTTACATAATGTTGCATGTGAGGACTAGAAGTTCCGTCCAGACGAAATTCATGCATTATCCAATCAGTCTTCTGTCCATGAGGTGCGCGGCCTGTATAGAACACCAGAGTTTTGCGCATGCCGATCAAACCGAGCTTTGTGCAGTGAACAGGTTTGTCGCGTCCAGTTGCCTTCCAAAAGCCTGCAGCTGTGGCACGGTTGGCTCTGTACCCAGTAGGGTATTTTCTGTCCTTGTGGCTGAAGAAGTACCAATCCGTCTGCTTCACGCTTGAAGAGTCTTTCCCCATCTTGCACAATTCTGAAAACATGATCATTATTGCAGGATTTGATGAGAATCTAATTAACTTCCTATAACAGTGATCCACTATAGAATTGATCAGCTCGAACTGCAACCACAATTGTGTAGCTAAACTTGTTACACAAGGAACTGCACAACATATTGATCTGCTGTACATAGAATGAAACCCATAAGATTGATCATTATGCGGTTGCACCATTCTTGCGTACCGTGAAGATCCCAGGGCTCTAGTTTGTACAGATCGAGATCACGAATAATGTCAAGCTCCGATTTCTTGGAAGCCACTTTCCCGTGCAAGTAGTAGCCCACCAGCTCTTCATCCGTAGGGTGAAACCGGAAGCCCACCGGTACTTGCAGCATGGACGTCGGTGCTGCTGAGGTTGATGATCCGTTCATCATCTTCTTCGCCTGGACCTCGCACCGATCGAGACCTTCCTCAGACACCCACCATATATACTCTAACTAATCGGTGCACTAATATAAGATGCATGCATGCAAAACTACAATATGAGATCAAGCTGGACCTGGCTGAAGAATAAAAGACTCTCAAGGATCTGAAACAACAAGACTGTGAATCCGGCCATATGTAGACATTGGGTCCGAGTCCTATGAAGCCACGATTTCAGGAAACGTCTCCCACAAGGTTCCACAAGATGAAGCTTCTAGTTCTCTACACACGATTTGGCACCAGAGGGACTTACTGCAACACCCAACTGAAACAACAAGGAAACTCACATGAATGAATCAGAGCAACAAAAATAACAACAACACCAACAACTGTAATTTTGCAAATTCATGAACAGGGTGTTTGGATCTGGATTTAGGGTTTAAAGGTTGATCTTCTCATCCCTAGAGAGTCACTTCCTTGCAGCTTAATATCCCCCCGACAAAAGAATCCCAAAAAAACCAAAAAATTACAAGAGTTTCTCTACAGAGAAACAACCGACAATACTCCACAACACTGCGCTCTTTCTAAACTACTGCATAGAAGGAAAGACCAAGAAAGATCCATACACACAGCGCACAGAAGGAAAGAGGAAAAAAAGGAAAAGAAATACAGACTCAGCTAGCTATGTCTTCATACATCCCGACAGACAGAGACACAACGTCACATGCACAGAGTTATGTAGTGCAATCACTGCTGTTTTTTAAAAATAAATTATTGGCGAAATTTCGCCAATTTATTTCCAATCTGGAAAATATGATTTCGACCTATACAAAGGATGGCTTTTTTAGGGAGAAAAAACATGGCCCAAATTCGCCAGATTTCAAAGAACAAAAAAAATTCCAAATCCACAGAGTTTTATGATAAGTTCCAAATATGTCGCCAAGAATATAAGAAGGAATTTTTTTAAAACAATTTTACTTTCATTCCAAGTTTGTAGCCAAATTTGGCTAAATAATTTTCTGGATGATTGTCACTTTGGCTACATCACAAAATCCTTTTAAAATAACACCCCTGCTACTACCGCGTTGATTTCACGGCGCAATTCCCGCTGCCACTAATTTGCGCTTTATCTGACCGACGACTAGTCTGGCCACATCCGTAGCACAAGTAAATGCCATCGAAATCGATGGACATTCTGTGCCAATGTCTGGCAGCTAGCTAATGATCCATGTCTCTTCTTCAGCTCAGCTCCAGCTACAGGAGTGGTTGCAGCTTCGACTTTACTCCTTTTTTTAAAAATATAGAAAAATATTTGCTTTCCGACTTCCGTCAGGCCGACGCCGGCATTCCCATCGCCTTACAACCTGTCAGCAACAAAAGCGCGTCTGCTGTCGCTTCTCGCCACCTCGGTGAAACCCGAGCGAGCGAGCTCAACGTACTTTGCGGGGCAGGGGGGCGAGGGTGGCCAGAGTGAACCAGCACCCACCTATGCACCAGTTGGGTCTTCTGTATTTGGATGGGCTGCATTTTTTCATTCAGCCGCAATCAGTCAACTTTTTTTTTGGTTTATGGCCAATGAGTTTTTTCGGTGCTGGTTTTTTCTCAATCCTGACCTTCATATTACCTTCCCACCTAGTTATCCTACTGAGCTAGCTACCCTACTAACCTACGTCTTCGCTCTACCTGCCAACTAACAATCAATCCGGCCAACTATCTACCTACCCTTCCATCTATCGTTAAACAATTATAAATGCAAATATTGGGAAATTGATGTGGGTATTATGGGGTGGAAACATCGTAAAATGATATATGAATAATTTATATGCAAGTATTGCATGTCAAAACAAACTTTATGTTTCTTGTTAATGTTTCATATTCTATGTTTGACTAATACCATAAAATTTGAATTTGTAAAGAGACAATATTTACATGAATTAATGCAAACTTTGAAATAAACTTAAAATTTAAAATTCACTAAGATCTTTTGGAAACCCTTCACATGTCATTGGTTGCCATGATACCAAATGCCGTAAACTAACCTTTAGTTTTTATGTACATATAAACTACATGCAAAATGCACCAAATCATAATAATTTTGTCTAGAAAAATGCAAATCAACAAGTCCATGTTAATACAAAAAAAAAGTAATGACATGCTACTCCCTCTCCACAAAACATCCTTTTCTATCACTAACCTTTTCATTTATAATATCATGAATTTAGTGGTAAGCTACAACTCCTTCAATTGCCTTCATAACATGGTGATATGAGTACAATTGTTGGTGCTAGATGTGAAGGTTGCTTTATGGTGATCACAAATTCATCCTCGGTGATTCCACACAATCTAATTCATAAATACAAACATGCATTAGTAAATAGATTTTTAGTAAAAAAAAAACACAAATATATATATATATATAACATAAACTAAAAGAAATTGAAAAAAAACACAAACTCAAAAAATGACCAAAATAAAAGACATAATAAAATGAAAAAAATGTCAAAAATGACACAAATAAGGAAAAAAACGCTAAAAAGATTAGATTTTTTTTTTAAAAGAAAAAAAGAAAAGGGATAAAAGCATAGGAAAGGAAAACCAAAAAAAAAAAAACAAAACAAATTTAATTGGGAAACTCCCAAGCTTTGTTGCTTTTTTGTAACAAGATTTCTTATTGTTCCAAGCCCGCCTCCATGTTGCATTGTGATCTTTCAAACCAAAGTTACCAACCTCTTGTAACAAGTATAATCTTTCTCCAAATCGCTTTCTTTTTTCAAATTGAAGCTCCCAACAAACACACACACACACACACATTCCCTAAATGTTTGTGATGGTGGGAAAAAAAGGGCAATGAGGAAGTGGGGGACTTCTATAAAAAATGGAGCTTCATCCAATTAACAAAACCCAACAACATGTTTTATTAGACTAGTGCATTGGTTTAAGGGTTTCCATTTGTCACATCCATCCCAATGCATGTGCATTTCAAGCATAATGTACTTTGTCCCCAATTGTCACATCCATTTTAACGCATGTACGTTGTACATTCCAATGTTAGGAAGGTACCCAATTTGGAGGGGTTAGAACCAATGTTAGCTTTTTTTTTTTCAATACTAAGTGGGTTCCCAAGAATTGGTAGTTAAACTAGGTTACCATAAAACTATTGGGACTCACTTAGTATGAATTTGAATATTTTTGCATCTCACCCAATTCTAATCTATTTGATTATAATTTTGATGCTACTTGTCTATTTTGTGCAAGGGTTGGTTTTTAAATAACTACCTCAAGAATCACCTATTTTAGAGGCCAGGTAGGTTATGTATGATACTAAAATGTATGTTTGTATTTGTTTTGTCCTTCCTAGGGTCTCTGGAATCTAAGTATCCAATACATATATGTAACCATTTATCATTCAAAGATTGAAGTATAAACTTTTTGTCAAAAAACCATCAAGGTTGGTGCAAAAAAAATTGATAAAAAATCAATGAAAAGATCTTACATTATGGAATGGTTTTTGAAAAGGAGCAACAAAAGACTTCTAAGGTCAAAATTCCAATTTACTTTCAAGTTTTGAGCAAAAATTATGTTTATTGACACCTCATTTTGTTGTTATACAAACTTTACCAATTGCAAAACTATGTTGCTTTTTATTCTTCCCAACATTCAATAAAGGTCATGAAAGATAGTTCAATGACAAATTTAGCTTTTAGACAATAAAAGTCTTAGACTCACAACATCTCCTAAAACTATATGTTATATGTTAAGTCTTTTATAACTTTGAAAACTTATACATAATGGATTGCTTCAACATCCAATGATCCCAATGTCTTTGTTGAAAAGTTGCATCCACGTGCCTAAATAGAACCACCATCAAACTAATCACGTTCCTCATTAATGGAACTTAAGTAGAACCACACCAATCTTGTTCTTCATTAACAAAATATGCCGGTGGTGTTAGCATCACAACATTATTTTCAATCAATGTCGCCTCTTCATTTAAGAAATCATCAAAAGACCCTCATTTTTTGTCAAACTCCATGCACACACTAGAAGCCAAATTATTTAATATGATAACGAATTTGTCAATATTTTAAACTCCTAATTTGCATCTTTGTATTGATGTCAAAACTTCAACTATGATAAAAAAGTGTTCAATTTCTATTTGTGATCCCAAGATACCAAGCATTTGGTGTGCAATAAATGCCACATTCAAAAACTGAACTTCATGAAGCCTCCACCATGTCAGAGGCAACTTGTAATCTTTTGGATGTACACACAAGTGGCAAAACAAACTAAGTTCAATTTTTAACAACCTTGCAAACGATCAACATTTGAAATCACATGTCCAAAAATAAAATTCTCCTAGTCAAAAGATGAAAACCCAACATCAACCAAAAAAAAAACCTCTAAGATTCAAAAAATGACAAACAACAATCAAGAAGGGCAACAAAGTTGTTATCGTATTTAGGCAACATAGCTACAAGCTTTCGTCTTCCTACCAAGACTTTCACCATGTCAAGGGTTTTAAAACATTGGTCTAAAATGAGTGTAATCATGTTAAGAACCTTTGATGCACTATGTATAGATGCCAAAGATAGAAAAGGAGCAAGTATAGCCATAATTTCTCCCATCATACGCATGCGCAAAAATAATTTAAATTCAGAATCCCTTCGTATCAAAACAAGGGAGCCTGCTTCAAACTCTCAGATGCAAGTTTGCATGTTCAAATAAATGATAAATGCAACATTATTCAATGCATAAAAAATTAATTTGTATCCTCGAGTCTAATTAAAGATACATGACCTTGCAACTTGAGGGATTCTTGTTGTCCATAACATAGATTAATCACATCTCGATATTCCAAGGTTTTGTGAAATAATATGACTTTATTAACAAACGAATTTTTAGCTCATGATGTTGAAAACCAACATCCAAACAAACTTTCGTCCATTCATTGTGGCCATCGTCGGACTTTTTGTCCAAGTTATTTTTTTTGCATGTAACTTGCGTATTTTTCAAACCAACCTTTTGAAACCCAACACACATTTTAATGTCAAATTATAAGCATATTGACATGCCTTGCTAAAACCATATCCAAAACATGAACCGTGCCATGGAGTTGCAAGTGCAAATGGCATGCATGTCACCACAAAAATGAAGGCTTTTGCAAGTGTGGAAAGATTACCACCTTCATCCTTGACATAGGCCACCACCTTGTCCAACAAGTTGTATAAGGTTAACAAATCTTTCACCTAAGATGCCATGATAAAACCTAAAGTATTTGTAGTTTCAAACAACCCTACTATTATATGACAAGGCTGCCAATGTTGTTCATTGACAAAATTAATGACTAAGGCAAATTTATTGTCACGTCAAAATCTAGACATTGATAAATCAAAAGATGTAATCATTGTAATGCAATGACCCAACATACATAAAACATGTTTCTAGGTCATCTTTCCACCAAATTAGGAATAAATTTTTCAACTACTTGCTTTTGATTTGCCAACACACACAAGGGCTTTGATGCAAAACCATTAGTTGTAGGCAATGGTTTTCAACAACAAGAATTGGCATATAACCTTTGGCAATGAACAAGGCCAAGTCCTTTACAGACTTTTTTTTGCCTTGGATCCTTTTTCTTGTAAGCAACAAAACTATTAAAATTATTAGTTAAGTTTGTTATTTTGACAAAAAAATTTAACGTTTAATTTAGCGAAATCTAATCATGTTTCATTCAACCATAATAGAAATTAAATTGAAAGGTAAACTGTGTTGCGACTATGATGGTCAATGCATGTGGTCAATGGTGGGATGACATGTGTGATGATTTAATAAGGTTTGGGATGAACTAATAATTAAATGACATGTGGCATAAGACCCCTTAGTTTAAACTTAGGTTAAAATTAAACTTAGGCACCTAAACTAAGCCTAAACATAAGCAATTATCTAGCTTAAGCTAGGGCTAGACTTAGGCATTAGGTTAGGCCTAAAGGACCAAACCATTGCTTTGATTTTTTTCAACCACCATCTTCTACTACAACTTGGAGATTAATTATTTTCCATAAATCCCAAAAATCTGCATGTTTAGTGGTTACATGCTTTCTTGTAAGATAATTAAACACATGCACGAATTTCACTTAAAATAAAGCTTTTTGGTTTTTAAGCTTGAGTTTCACCCACAACATGTGTACCCCAAATCTACAATTGATTAACTCCAAAGCAATGGCAATATTTTGGGCAAAGCACATAATCAAAGAGAGTTCAAGAACTTGAAGATTATATTTGAATGGTCCAAAATAGCTTGAAATATTGCACAAAACACAAATTGCTCCAAAAGCAGTGTTGTTAGGTACCGTTTAAATGTTTAAACGTTTTTTTGTCGTTTAAATGGTGTTTAAACGTTTTCCTTCAGTACCAAAAAAACACCCATATAAAAAAACGGTGTAGTGTCCTACTGTAGTGCCAGTTGCACTGCGAAGTGTGGTTCGTCGACGTCGCCCCAAACGTTGTCGTGCATACAAAAAAATGGTGGAGTGCCCTGCTGCGGTGCTAGTTGCACTCAGCACTACGGTTCATCGCGTCAAACGACGTGTCACTCGTTTGTGTCGTTTGTTGATGAGTGCGAACATCGACAAGCATGGAATCGAGCGCAAGCCTTGTGATGCGCGTTAGCATTTTATCCAAACTGATCGCATGGCCAACAAGACGCAACATTTCATTCGTTATGTCCATTGCACTGACACGTTCGAAAATGGTGTTCTTGGTGCTCATGAGGCTGTCGATGTGCGAGGGGAAAAGAATGCCATGGAATCACACATGTGTCAATGCAAGTTCTACAAAATGCAGGACATGTAGATGTCTAATTCGGAGCCCAACACCTCTCAAGCTCAACATCCCGGGGTGGGCCGTCGACTTTGTTGCGGACGACGACCAACCACATCTTGGGGCTGGGCATGGGTGAAGCGGACGCGAATGACGTTGAGGGGTTTGAGGTCGTTGAGGAAGGACAAGTATGTCCGCCATGGCCAACGGGAAACATCCCAAACTGGCCACAAGAGCCCACCCCCGCCAAGCTCACCGGCTTGCGTGGCACGAAAGTGCCTTTGGGGGTCTTATTTAAAGGTGTAGACCATCCTAACTCATACTAAATGAAAAAAATTACGTTTAAACGTAAAGAAGCCATTTAAACGTTTAAACGCCGTTTAAATGTTTACTAAATCTGTGACGATCGTTTTTAACAACACAGCCAAAAGCAATGGCAATTTTTTTAGCCATTATTAGTTTAGGAAAGACAATGTACCTTCTAAGTTTTGGATTTATAACTATAAATGTTGTTTATGTCAAGTGTAGAAGTGATGGACCCAAGCACGGTGCTAAATCCTCCTGTTTAAGAATGTTATTGCAAATATTCACCATCACCACTAGAATTCAAGCCAACATTCAATTATTTGTTGTTGCCATCAAAGTGTGAAAAAGGGCCATCATCGCCAAAAGGCACTGAAAAGAGATTGCAAGGAACCGATCTTGAAGTGCAACATTAGACCATAGAGTGCAGCTTTGTAGCCATGGAGAGTGGTTTACAAAAATGACAGATTTTAAGGTTAGGTTTCTTAAACTCTAAACTAAGAACTGACATAGATGGATGCTATCACAGTCTAGGTCAGGTATTCATTTGGACACTTTATACCACGCAAAAAGGGTATAAGTCGGTGTCCCAAACTTCAATACCAGGCTGGGTCGGTCCTTAGTCAGATTTTCCAACATTTGATACTAGGCAGGTAGGGTACTAAGACCCGGACCTGGAACTGGGTTGATAGCCAGGTATATTCTCAATAACTGGCCAACACTGGCTAGAACCAGTAGTTCCACACTCCATTGAATAAAAACTGAACTGGAACCAATTTTTATTTTATTTGCAAGAACTGGATCAAGAACTGGGTTCCTGATTCCCAGTTCCATTTATATGTGGAATCAGAACTGTAACCAAGATTTTGGAAGACTTTGGAAAAACAATTTAGAACCAAGGGGTAACTAGAGGTTCATTGGCAGTTAACTACTGGTTCCAGTCTGTGTTAACTAGACCTGGACTAGAAGTGGGCCCCATTTTCAGAACCGAAATCAGAATCCAAACCGGAATTCTATCTTGAAGAACTGGATGTAGAACCCAAAACCAAAACCCCAATTTATTGGCGTTGCCTACCAAGGCAAAGATAGGTATTGTGTTTAGATTCATTATAGAGTATAATAGCGTAAGGGATTTTGGCCCCTAGGTAATAACAGGTCTATTTTTTATACAAGGATTTTTGAAAGATGATATTTTGACTTGTGTTGCAACTTGAGAATAGATACAGAGTTATAATATCTTGAAGGATTTTGGTTTGTTTTAGAGGATTATATTTTTGCATGGTGAAATATTTGAGTTTCCATAATTCTTCTTTTGCCTGAAGATACTTTTCAATGTAAGTGGCAAGGCCATAGTGTGACACGCCCCTTGTTTTTTCTGAAGATCAGGAACCAGAACTGGAATCATTCTAATTTAAATTTTTTAAACCCGAAGTTCCGGAGGTTCTTCATAAAAGTCAAGAACTGCTTAATAACACTGTGTACAACATTGTCCATTCCTGGATGGTACTTTGCCTTTGTCACATCCCCTGCCAGTGCATGTACATTCCAGGCATAATGTCCCTTGTCCCCAACTGTCTCATCCATTCCAAGTGTATGTACATTCCTTTGATGGTACTTTAGTTTGTGGTTTTATTTGTGACAGAGAAAATATTATTTTTTATGAAAAAAACTTTTGTTTTTTTCTGGGGGGAAAATGACAAGATGGGGTGACCGAAGGCAAACGTATGCCACCATTGGTCAGTCTTCCCTAATTCTGCTCTTCCGACTGAA
>Ga0116231_10002268_pt1 | contig 40185 bp, 48 predicted proteins | sample S1TSphgellanicum_2_FD_89695 | JGI IMG/M metagenome (GOLD analysis project Ga0116231, IMG submission 89695) | Host-associated microbial communities from peat moss isolated from Minnesota, USA - S1T2_Fd - Sphagnum magellanicum MG | ecosystem: Host-associated > Plants > Peat moss > Unclassified...
GGGGGGTTTAGTTTTTTGGTTTTTTTATTAGAAGAATAATAAAACCCTTTTAAAAAGCCAACAGAAATAAAGAAAAATAAATAAAGGCAAAAAGGCGAAGATCCTTTGGTCACGTTGGCGGGCAGAAGACGAAGATGCTCCTTCGCTCGCTGGCTCGCTGGCTGGCGCGCGCCTCCTCCCTTCTTTCTTTCTTTCTCTCTTCGTCGCCGTCGCCGCCGTCGTCGATTGCGTAATTTGGAACCAGAGTTCTAGAACCTTTTGCGTTTCCGTGTCGCAGCCATCGTCTCCGTCTTTTAAAAAAAAAAGTTTGGTGCAATTTTTAAATTTTTTTTTGATTTTAAACTTGTTTTCTCTTCCTCCTCTGACACCTTGCTTTGATGTCCCTGATTCCTTGGCTATCTTTTTTTTCTGTTTGTATCCCCTCCTTTTGTCAGTTGCACAAGTTTCACCTCTTCTTTTTCCTCTTGTTTTTTGTCGTTTTCTTCCTCAGATTTCATTGCTTTCATTGCTTATCAAGCATTCTTATGACATGTTTTGCACAGAATTTTCTGTTTTGTCTATGTGTGTGTATGTGTTCGAGTGTGTGTTCGTGTTCACGTTTTGAAGAAGAAGAAGAAGAAGAAGAAGAAAGTGTAAGTCTTCAGTGTGTAGAGAGATTGAGGTTTTGAATTTCTTTCCTCTTTGAGCTTGCCAGGTTTTTTGGTTTGAAGCTCTGTTGTTGCTGTAGTTTGGAGTCTTTAGTATAATTCCTTCCCAGCAAGAACAAGAAGAAGAAGAAGAAGAAGAAGAAGAAGAAGTTGTTGTTGTTGTTGTGTACACACACTACATACCACCACGCCACTTCCTCTCTACTTTGTATGCATGTATTCTTTTCTGGCGAAGTATATTGTTCAGAGGTACCAGACCAGTCGTGCTGTGGAGGAGACAAAGTAGCGCTCTCTCCTTCACGCAATTGTCGGTGAGCTTGACAAAACAACACTTACAAACAAAACACACATTGCATTGAGCATTGGCAATTTCTATCTAGACAAGAGTGCCGGAAATCCTTGAGTGGCAATAACCCTGGAAACAGGAAGAAGCACATCATCAAAAAGTTTACTGATTTGCTCTTCCCTTGAATGCTATCGAATACCTTGTGATTCCACTAGTTTGAAGATGTTACAATCAATTCGCACTGTGATTGTGTTGACACTGAGCTTGCCATGAGAGCTGCCATCTCACTGTTATGCTTGGCAGGTGATATTCTGTGGGAATAAAGGGTGGGGGGTTGTGGAGATCAAATTTCAATAGGAATGCAAGTCAGGGGCTCAGAGGTAATTTACAATCTTGTGTTGCATGTGGAATCTCGTGTCAGGTCATTTCTTTTGCAACTTAGTTTAGGTTAAAAATCACAGTTGATATCCACATCATCATTGTCAAATGCACGCCAGCAATTTGGCCATGGCAGGTGTAAATGGTTGAATTCACTACCATGGAATGAGTATTGGGAAAACTGTTCTTGGGTCTCAACCATGGCTTGTGCAATGTAGAGAGTCCCACAATGCACAATCAGAGAGGAATGGCAATGCCCCCCACTGATCAGTCTTCTTTCACCTGATTGGGCATTCAGAAGGCTTGCAAAGTGACGTTGTGCAATGTAGAGAGTCCTGCACTGTGCAATCAGAGGCATGGCAATGCCCCTCCCACTGGTCAGTCTTCTTTCACCTGATTGGGCATCCAGAAGACTCACACCACCAGTGACATGATAGTGATAAAGAGCATGTTACAAGAATCCATGTTTTTTGGACAGGTTCTTTATGAGAGGAGAATACTCTAGCTGATCATGAAGTTTCAGGTTTGCACAAAACTTCAGAACATGTACTGACAGACAGCTAGGTTGCAAGGAGGAAGTCATCCCCCTAAGTTCTTAGTACTCTGAACCAGAAGCTAGTGTAACCTCTCAGTAATGTTGAAGGAGAATCTAATCTCCTAGTAATTGAGGTACAAGAATATACATGCCAAAAATCTGGAAAAAAAAATTGCAGCTGGAATTCAGTTAACCAGATTCCAACATAATTAGGTGCCCATAATGCCTGCAGTTCTTGCCTCTGCAATTTGTGAAAAGATGGCAGACATTCAGAGCGCCTGACGATGAGTTCGGCTGTGACAACAACTCAGCTTACATATTGGATGATGTGTCCCACCAAATCAGAGAGGACAATGGTTAGCTTATCTACCCCCATTTTACTTTCTGGGATTGACAATGTCTGCACATTGAACCATCTAACAAGAGGTCTCTTTTCTCAATGCCAGAAAGTCTTATTCGGTCTTTGTCCTACAGTCAGCCTGCTATCTCTACCTTGCAGAAGCTCTCCGACTGAAGGAGGTCAAGAAGATAGAAATAACAGAAAAAGGGAAGCTTATATACACCAAAGTTAGAAGTGCTTTAATAAAAAAAAGGATGAAATAGGGGAGCCTGCAGGAACAATTGCTCAAACGGATTTCAAGCTCAAAGCAAATAGAAGTTACTGTTTGCAGCTGACAAGCTGTGAGGGACTTTGCTGTACTAGTCTTTCGAGTGCTGTTTCTGTCTATGTGCCCACCTCAGCTGGATGACAGTTGATTAACTGTTTTATGGGAAGAAGTTGAAGAACAAGTAGCTAGCTCACTCATGGATCTAGCTTCTTTGATCAATCAAGGCCTGCAAATGCACAAGAAGATGGCATGTGGAATTTTGTACCTAAACAGGGGTTAGATCAAATTTTAAGCTCGATGATTTTGGAATGCATAACAGGGTCAACAGAAATCCCTGAATCTCATGATGCCCAGAGTAGGGGTTGTACTGATGTTTTGGAACCACAGCCTGATGAATTCTGCAATGTGGCAGGTATGTAATCAACATTCTCCATCTGTACTCTCCCTAGTGTTTGCATGTAGCCCTAGTTTTATTACCTTCCTTTGCACTGCAAGATTGTGTTGGGAAGTTGTTCCTGCAAAGTAGGCTGATTTGAGTTCATTTGAGCAGTTTCAGTCATTTCAGTCTTCTCTTTTGTTGTGCCTGTGGATCCAGAATTGCCACTGAAGAACTCATTGCTGGGCATGCAACCTGAAACTTGCCACCAACAGTTGGTCAATGACCATGAGTATCGGTATACTTCTGATGCATTGCCTCCCCAAATCCTGAGTCATCAATGAACTCGATTCAATGCTAAATCCTCTTTCATACCATGAACAGGATAAAATGAGTCGTGTACCTGTTTGGGTTCTGGTTTCCTTTCTCACTTTTATATGATCTTGAGTTGAGAATAATAGCTTTGTTGTTTTGCAGGATTGTTGTTGGTTCATGGAATGTAGCGGGAATGCTACCACCTGATGATATTGATTTACAGGAATGGTTGGACACTACACAGCCTGCAGATATTTATGTCATAGGGTGGGTGGTTTTCAACATTTTTGGGCATTCTGTGTTGCTTGCTTGCTTTTCAGGAGAAGTATCTTGTTTGCTTCTCCTGACGTTATCTTTTGTCTTGACAAGCTTAGTTCCCTTTGCTAAAACAGGGGTGGAAAATTTGTTGTAATGTTAGACTTCACCATCTGGCTAATTGAAGTGTCAGGCATGACCTTACAACAGTGGTCTGACTGGTATGAAATGGCTGCAGATTTCAAGAAATTGTACCTTTGATTGCTTGGAATGTTGTGTGTGTGGAGGATGAAGCCCCAGTCCCCATCTGGGAGGGTTTGATTCATCATACTCTGAACAAGCAGATGCAAGTTTGTAATGCAAATGGGTCCGTGGAAAACTACAGGGAGCCACACTGTGATGAGTGGATTCCTCAAGTTCCAGAAGTTTCTGACACCAATAAAAGCTTATTGAATACAGTAATGGTTGGAGAAGATGAGCTATCTCCTCTCCTGCCTCCTGAACACTGTTTGCCAAATACTAGGACTCAGCTCAACTACTTGACTTTTCAGCAAAAAATGGGTGGTTTGGAGAATGCGACATTACTGGCACGGATGGAAGAAGATTTGCCATCTGAAGAGTGCTTTACTGACACCACAACAGAAGATGACACTAAGGAATCTATGTCTTTTGCACCTTCTGTTTCTGCAACTCATGCTACATTTTCATCTCCACATAGGCAAAATCAATTCTTGCGAATTGTGAGCAAGCAAATGGTTGGTGTCTTCATCACAGTTTGGATTCGCTCAGACCTCCGGCATCATGTCCATGACATAAAAGTGTGCAGTGTTGGCTGTGGCATTTTTAACTACCTTGGAAACAAGGTGGGCTTCTCTTGTATGTGTGTGTCAGAGAGACAGAGAAGAATACTGTAGAGTGTGCAATCATAGAGTGATGCTTGTAAATGTTCTTGAAGGAGCTGGGATGAGACTTGAGTAATGGGTTTTGGTGCAGGGAGCAGTGTCAGTTAGTTTGTGCCTTCATCAAACCAGCTTTTGTTTTGTATGCACACACTTAAAATCAGGCCATGAGGAAGGAGATGAACTGCGGCGGAATGCAGATGTTGCTGAGATTCTGCGCCGAACAACATTCCCTCGGATAACCAAACACCCAGGGTTCGAGCTGCCCAAGACTATCATGACTCATGAGTAAGAGACTTGTTCACTCCTTGACCAGTCCTCTACAATGGTTTTTACTGAGGTTGCATTGTAGCTTGAAGAATGTGAAGCTGTGAATATGAAGTGAAAGAGTCTGGGCAACTGCTGAGGGGGCTTTTATGGTTTCTGGCAATGAGCTGTGCAGTCGAATCATATGGTTTGGAGATTTGAACTATCGAGTTGATGCACCAGATGAAGAGACGTGGGAATTGGTTAACCGAGGTGCCTGGGAGAGTCTTCTTCTGAGAGACCAGGTACAGACAATTTGACAAGAGTCACTTACTTGTAAAGTTTATATCTATGTTAGTTAGTCTCTGATTTGAGACCCCCACTGCAATTGCGATGCTTAGCAAGAGAGCTTTCTCTACAGATTTTCGGTTGAGGTTTAATGATGTTCATTGTCTTTCATTTGGTGAGCAGCTTAAGCTTGAGCAAAGAGCGGGGCATGTGTTTGTGGGCTGGCATGAAAAACCCATTTGTTTTCCACCAACTTACAAGTTCATCATCAATTCAGATGAGTACTTTGGCAAAGAGTCACCACTTGGAACCAAGCGACGCACACCTGCCTGGTAACTCAAAATCAATCTTTTTGCATACAAAGAAGTACATTACTGTCAGTTCTTTTATGGACTTTCTCTTCTGATGCAGTGATTGTTTTGAGCAACTTTCTAAACTGCATGTGACTATACATGCCAATGCGGAACTACATTGGAGTCTGATGCTCCTTGCTCCTTAAACTAATTGTTTAAAGCCCAAATCTGAATGCATGAATCCTCATGATGGCATTGACCTCAGATCATAAATGCAATTTTTGTGTATTTCACTGTTTCCTCCCTTTATCTGAGGATCCTGCTCTTCGCAGGTGTGACAGAATACTATGGTATGGAAAGGGCTTAAGGCAGTTGGAGTATAAATGTACTGAATCACAGCTATCTGATCATCGGCCAGTGAGTTCCACTTTCATGGCTGAAGTGGAGGTTGCAAACTGTGGAAAACTTGAAAGGGCTTGAAAGAATGCCGAAATGGAATTGGGAGAGCTCTTGTCGAGGCCTGTACCCATAGCTATGTCTGACAGCATACCAGCATTGTGAGATCAATTAAAAGACTCTGCTTAAGATGTAAGTGGTTGCCATGTTGTTTTGTAGAAACATCCCTAGTGGTAACAGATAGAGATTGAGTGGTATAGAAGCAAAAGAGAGCAGTTCCTTTCTCCTTTCTGGGAAGACTTCTGAGTCTGATGCATTTTTGTCTGAACAGGAGGGCATGGACAGAAACTAACAGAGGAAAACTGCATCCATCAAGGGGATAGAGAGAGCTTCAAAGCTGCAGCATTTGTTTGGAGAAACCCACCATGACAATGCCAACAGTTATAACCTGTTAAGGTTCTCAGCCACTTGATACTTGAGTTTCCAAGAGATTGACAACCAGTTACATGGACCACAAGTGCTTTCAAGATAATGTCAGTTTCCCTTTCAGAATGCGAGTAATGTTTCTATGAAGAAGGGCCTAGGCAAAGTTTAGAGCTTGCAAGTGATGTCTGTTGCCTTCTTTTATTTCAAAATAAGCTTGTGCCAGCAGTGTGAAGAATCTTTGGAGTTCCATCAGGGCTAGAATCATTCCTACAAGACTGGATCATGTGAGCTTGATTGGGTTTCTCTCTAATGCAGGCAAAACATGTTTGCACGGTAGCACCACTGCTCAACACAGCTGCATCTTCAAGTGAGCTTCAAATGAGGTAATAGTACGTCCTTAATGTCACACAATTTCCTAGCACTGTACCTAGGACTGATGTTCAGCATTAGTTAATTCTCAAGAGGGCCAGCTGGAAAAAAAGAAAATCTCCTAACTCTCTACTGTTGATATTTCAAGGAATTGAATAAGACCTATCCCCATGTAGGATAGAACTCAGTAGCATGAATAACAAATAGGAGACATAGTCCACTTATTAATTACTGTTGAAATTCTGGAATTTTCAGATTGGGGCTGCCTGACCCGTTTTTTCTCAAAATAATAATTATTTTGTTCAAGACCTGCTGGTTATCAGTTGTGGGTACAGTAACCAAATGGTTGCACCTGTCATGCATGATTCTCGTCATTTGCCATCTCTGGGTTGCAAAGGAGAGGATGCAGTCTACAAAAGTGATACTACTTGTGCTACTTTCTTTAACATTCCAGAAGTTTGCACAATGTTCGCACAAATTATTTCAGTTTGGAGTAGCTGAAGCTGTGTGTTTTGGTGCAGAGTCCTGAAGTAGCCTGGCCTGGCTTGGTGGGTGTTAGCAAAACTCATCATTGACTTATTCTTCACTGTCATCATCAGAAGTGTTACAACTGACATCCCAAGCTTTTATGTTCCTGAAGTTAAAGAAAAACTTTTCTTCCATCAATCAATTTAGTATTCATAGGATGCAAACTGTGATTCTTTTTGAATCACCTGTGTATCTCTGCTCAAAACTGTTGTTGTAAACTACAGATCATAAAGACCGATGTTTCTATTCAGAACAGAAACTTCCATTGCAAGCTTCTGTCAACCATCTCTATTTTGTAAGAAACCCGATTCTCCCCTGTTGATCTTTCAGTCTAGCACTGTGTGACATTCTTTGCTTCAATCTCCATGCTTTAAAGTTTGTACTTGTTTCTTTTAGGGCTTGCAAAAGTACTGCCTCACATCAATCCCTTTTTCCCAATCCTCATTCTTTGAAACATGCACCCCAAGTGCGATTGACTTCTTACTTAAAACACAGCTTTTCATGCACAAACCTGGGGGAGAGTGAACTGACAGTCACACCAGTGCACCAATGAAGACCATCCATTGGAAGCCTGTCATGACTCAGTTTGTAGATGAACCCCAACTGAGTTGACATTGGGTTTCACCCTTTTGTAATCTATCCTTCAAAAAATTAGGTCCTGTAGATATTAAGGTAGGTAGGAAAGCCAATGGATAGCTACTGGGTAAGTAGATGCATGTAGATGGTTAGTACAAAGGTAATGGCTAGTGGGTTGTTTGTAGGTAGGTAGTAAAGACAGCAGCTGAGCCAACCGCTACAGTTAGCTCGGGGACTGGAACTCAATGGAAAAGTGTTTCCTGCCTACCTACCATCTTACAATATTTGCAAAGAAACACCATCCCAAATGGAATGCCCTGGAAGCACACCAATCAAATTAGCTCATCTTTTCAGCTCCCACATCACAGACAAAACATCAACATGTAAGGAAAGTGGCATGGCCGTTGATGCATATCTATGAGATTGCAGAGAAATCTCCATTAACAGTTTTGAAAATAACCATTCCTGTCAGTTTTGGCAAAAACAGAACTAATGTGACAAGAATGAGTGTACTCATCAGGCCTACGACCTTAACCTAAAAGCAAAACTGCTGGTTTGGTACCCAAGTGTACTCATAAGGTCTAGGACCTGGACCTTGAAGCAAAAACACTGGTTTGGTACCCAAGTCACAGGATGAACAGATTGTACGAAAGGGCATAGCTACAGAAATCTCACAACATTGAGCAAAAGAAATAGTAGGCTGATTGATGTAATCAAACAATGTTGCCATATATGCAGCACTATTCAGTCTTTTGCTTCAGTCTTTTTTAGTTTTAGTCATCCGTCCATCAACTTCACACTCACCAGTAACATCTGCCCCATGACCTCTCTTTGCATGAAAGTGCACCTGGCTGTGGCAAACCACAATTTCTAACCTCCTCTAAGAGCTCAATAATATGGACCTTGAATTGTTGCAATGAGATGAATGCGTATTTGGACTTCACCACAAATCCAAATCTCAAAACCCAATGTTCTGTGTGTTGCAGAACATGAGAGCTAGACCTTCTCCACAAGGATATGCCGTGCAGAGGGAGCTACAAAACTCACAGTGAAAAAAGAGTTGGTGGAATGTTGTTTGTGTGCTTCTGTACAAAGAGCACCTCATCTTTTCTTCTTCCCTCCTTTTCCTGATTTCCCAGCAGGAGCAGCAGATCCTGAGGTTGAGGCAGTTGGCTCTGGTTTTCTATGGCGACTTTGAAGCTTCCCCACAAGCTCTGCCACCCTCATCATCAGCACCTTGCCTACACCATCAAGCTTAATCATCAGCTTAGGAAGGCCTAAAGATGCCCCCCCCCCCATGTGCAACAATTGTCTGAAGTTGGTGACTGAGTGCCAGGAAGGTAATGACTGATGACAACAACTCCAACAATCAGAAAAATGATTTGAGTTATACAAAACAAAAGTAAGAAGCTTACGAGAAGGAACAGCTGGATTGACCAGAGATTCATCTTCTCGTTTGAGCTGCACCCTTACACGTCCTCGTTGCATATTATCTCTTGAGTACACTTTATCTAGCTGCAAAAACCCCACACAAACCCCAACCAAATGCTGACATTGTGAGAGGGCAGGAAACTAAAATAAAATGCATTCAACTCCATGCAATACAAACCTAGGAGACAAACAATGTTGAGAAACCCATGGAATGGAACATTTGTTCATCACTGTTGTTGCCCAAAGCACACAATCTGGCACCAACATTCTAAGAAAAACACGAATGTAAAACTTGTTGACACCATCACTGCAGATATCCAAGAAGCACAACATGACAATGTGTGCCTCACTCAAAGAATTGCAGTGAGGTGCACCATATTCTATTTGATCACCCTAAAGATGCAACTCGTGACAATGTGCACCTCAAGGGAAGAATTGCAGTTCTACTTTGTGCACTTGTGTTTCACTCAACAAGTCAAAGATCATCCCACTGAATTGCAGCAATCATGATAATTTACGCCTCAATGGAAGAATTGCAGTTCTACTTTGTGCACTTGTGTTTTACTGCACAAGCTGAAGATCATCCCCACTGAATTGCTGCAATCATGATAACGTGCACCTCAATGAAAATTGCAGTTCTACATTGTGCACTTGTGTTTCACTGCACAAGGTGAACATCATCCCCACTGAATTGCTGCAATCATGATGATGTCTGCCTCAATGGAAGAATTGCAGTTCTAATTTGTGCACTTGTATTTTACTGCACAAGGTGAAGATCATACCCCATTGAATTGCTGCAATCATGACAATGTGTGCCTCAACACACAAGAATTGCAGTTCTACTTTGTGCATTTTTGTTTCACTGAACAAGTCATCCCCCATTGAATTGCTGCAAAACGAGAGAGAATTGCCGCAAAAAAAACTAAATGGGAATTGCTGCTTAATTCTCCACAGGAATCAAGTTGTGATTACTCAAACCTCCTTGCAAATGTACTGCCATCTGACATGCCCTAACTAAACTCTATACCGCAGAGAAATACACAACACCAATTACAAAGGAAGCTGAATAGAAGCAAAGTGATTGCAGTGAACCCTAATTCCTTCACTACACACAGAACAGCAAGAAACAGTTGCATTCTCCCTCCCTGCAAAGGCATGCATACCTTTTCCCATGTTGGTGCACAGGAGATAGGGAGACAGTGATGGCACTGATTTGGCATTGGGAAACACAGAAGGATGTCAAGAAATTCAGGGTTGAATCTGAGTTCAAGCTATGAACAATCTGGTTGGGAGAAACAATCCATGTGAAGCTCTAAAATCCTTCTATGCCTGGTTTCAGAAGTGCCCAAGAATCACAGTAACCCTTCAACTTTCTAGATGAAGCAACATCAGGAAATGCAAACACTTGTTGTCACATGTGGAAGAATCCAGAGAAGAGACAGGATGCAATAGCAGGAAATGCAAACCCTTGTTGCATGCGGAAGAATCCAGAGAAGAAACTGGATGGAATAGCAGGAAATGCAAACCCTTGTCGCATGCGGAAGAATCCGAAGCAGAGACTTGAAGCAAGCTCTGGACGAGAGAGACACCGAGAGAGACAGAGAGAGATACATACATACCTCAATGGCGCAGGGGAGCTTCAGGTATTGGCAGCAGTCGCCGATCTCCACCACGGTAGGGTTTTCGCAGGCCTTGCTGGTAGATATCCGACGACCTTCGGCGAGCGTTTTCTTGGAGTTGATGTACACGGGATAGATCACCACCCACCTACTCATGTCCATCTTCTTCGTCTCCTCTCACTTCCTCCTTGCACTCCTCCTCCTCCTCCTCCTGCTCCTGCGGACCAGAACAGAACAGAACAGAGCAGAAACAGAGAATCGGTGTGCCGCGTTTTGCCTGCGCAATCAGCCGCGGACGGACTCCATCGCAATCGCACCTCTTCGCCGTCTCAGGTTGCCTCCAGAGTCGTCACCATCTTCCCATTGCCGTAGCTCGCCCTCGTTATTTTTCGCATTTTGGCGAAAATTTCCCACAAAAACAAAAACGCTGGCTATAACCCCATTTGTAAATTAGGCGAATTGAGAGGTTTTGCCTGGAAATATGGCGAATTTGGTGGATTTTGGCGCCTTCAGCAACTCCTCTCTGTCTCTCTGTCTCTCTCTCAGAGAGTTTACTGAAGACTTTCAGTTCTGTTTTCCTTGCACAGATGATAAAGCTCTTGGGGTGGACGCAGAATTGCACAGTTTTATCTGAAGAAGTGTTTTCTGGTAGTAGATAGGTAGCAGGGCAGGAAGGTGGTGGCATTATTAGGAGGTGGATTGTCCCAAGACAGTAGGTAATCAAGCAAAATCTGAACCGTAAGGTTTTTGAAGAATTATGAACAACTTTTCTTGTACAATTCCATCTCAATGAAGAGTTTCCTTTTGTAGAGTCTCCTCTCCTTCTACTTTCATAACCCTAATTAGGAACAACCTCCTGTTTTTTTTTTTTGCATGGGGAATGAGCTTCAAGACCTGGGTAGTCACAATGGCTTTGTTATCTCCTGGCAACTCTAGAACATCCTGATTGGAAGCTCCATCATCGGCCATACTAGACTTGGGGTATGTCAAGGATTCCCAACATCTTCCTTCCTGCTCTTTCTTTACTAAGCTGGTGAGTACCTAGTTCCTTCTCTTTTGACCTTTAAACTGAGATCAACCCTAACCCTTCCTTCCTTCTCAGAACAAAGGACTGAACCTCCTCCATCTTGTAATGTTTTCTGATTAAATGTTGGTTGCAATTTTCCCTTGTTCTTCCAGGTAGGTAATTAACGCTCACAAGAGTTGCTTCTGAAGCCGTGATTTAGGTGTTTTGAAATTGATGTCTAGGGTAAGGCACCCCTATCAGGGCATCATGCTGTAAGACCCGAGGGTGGAGGCCAAGGTCTACAGCATAATCCCCTGACAGAGGTGCCTTACCCAGTGTAACAACCAAGGATGCCCTGTTTGGAAAGGACAAATCACAAACAAAATCCCTGCTTCCAGGGAACTTCCATAGAAGACCCCCTTGCCCTAGGGCTCTCACACACCAACTGTAAAAAGCCTTGTTACTGAAAATACCCCACCCTTCAACTACACTGGGATTTTTCTCTGAGGTTGTTACAATGCGATGTGTATTCTCTGTTCAACCTGTGCATCATAGAATGCAAGTAAAAACTTGGGACATAGAAAAAGGATATTTGAGTCAAACACCACATCCATGGGTGATGTAGCAAACTCGAGGTACTCATCCAGTTTCGGTGTCTTCTCTGCCTGTAAGACTGCTTCCCAACAGGGGTTGATGTAGATAGATCATCACTCTCATGTGTATGTACTACTACTTTCAAGTATCACACAAATACTCAATGCCTGTTACTTCTGCTTTTGCATGCTTTGTACAAAGTTAGTGTCTTGGCAAATGGGTGTTTTTGATCCTTCATTTGTTGTATCCATAAGCCTCAAACTATACCCATCAGGGATAACACTCTTTTTTCAGGAGCAAATAATGTTGCATACTATGCGGATGTTTGAATGTGGCACCATTGAAAATCTTTCTTGGCAGCTGTATTTTCAGAGGTATATATATATATATATATATGTATACATTCAAGCTTTACCATAAGCAGTAACAGAAGATGGGGGAGGATGGGAGTGGAAGTACTGGCATAGATGTCTGCTGGATCATAGGGTAGAAGATCTTCTGCTGTTGCCCGCAGTGATTCGAGTGCCAAGACTCGCTCCTCCTGCATACAAAAGGTGGTTTCCTATCAATTTTCTTCTATGGAATTGTAGCATAGTTTCTTGTAATGAAAACTCAAGGGAAGACTGCAAGGTACATGTTAAACTTATTTACTCTGGACATGTAAAGACAATGGACATGAAATGCTCAGAAGTAATCAGATGTAGAAGCAACCAGAGTTTTGCCCCCTGCTGTTCAAGCTAGGAATACCTTGTCCATATCAATCAGCTGTCTACCCCACTTCAGCATGTTCAAATTCATAGTAGACACCTGCTATTGTTGGAACCTTCAGTTAGTGTATTTCCTCCCCCTGCAACTTCCTTGGCAAGACTATGTCAGTGTTGCTAGACAAGCAAATTGTATGACTTTCATAATTTACAATTATCATGCTGTGTTTGATTTGTGAATCATGTTTTGCTTCTCACCAAACAGGAGATTGATTTTCATAGGAAGACAACTACCAGGCTAAGAAGGACCTGTGTTTTCATCAGTTGTAAACCTAAAATACTTTTCATGTTGATTTCTAGAGCTGGGAATGAGAAGTTTTTGATTTGGATTTGGAGTTGAGTGAAATCTTACACGTTGTATGACATTGAAATCTTCAATGATGTACTCGTAAGGACCAAAGTTATCTGATTTCACAAACACTGTCATCCACTGTGGAAAGGCTCGTAATGCCACCTGCACCGTGAGTTGATGATATTGAGCAATATAGTCCACCGTACTTGAGATGCAGGGGTGTTTAAACTTCTGTTGCATAGTTTGTTTGTTCATGTATGAGAAAAGGCAGTTTCTCAGAGATGGACTGAATGAACCCTGTGTGTTGTGTGGGCCCAGATGAGTGTACATCTTCGGTATAACTCAAGACACAGACGCCTTCCAACACAGGTGCTTCCGATTTTGCATTTGCTTGCAATGCTAGGAGTATTTTTGTGAGTGCTGCTGATTCTGCCTACATCACAAAAAAACAAAGGAGATGCAGTCCTTCATCTGTAGATCACATGGTCTTTTTTTATGTAGATCACATGTACCAATGATTTTCAGATGTTTAGATATGGCTCTTGTGGTTCAAGAGAACAGAAAGAAATGGCAACAATGTCTTTGTCCTTAGTGAAAGAAATTGTTTGTTCAAATTCAAACTTGTGCTATAGCTCTACAAGGCATGCACAGTCTGTGAAGATGCACCTCATGGAAATGCAGGACACATGCATTTGCCAAAGCTTTAAGAGGTGCAGGGCTTGTGAAGATTCACCTCAAGGAAATGCAGGACACATGTTGGATACACAAGAAGAAATCCTGTCATCCTGTTCAGTGTGCCTGCTGCCTTCATCATTTGCTCGTGCCAATCTGCACAGTGCCCAGAAGAGCAGCTACTCAACACCACAGAGCATTCACTAACATGGTGGAGGATTCTGTTGTTGGATTCTTCCATTAAAACTGCATCAGCAAGTGAGCTACAAGACATGGAAGGACTCAGGGCCTTTCATTGATTATCTGGTAGCAGAAAGAAACACAAAATCTGGGAATCTGGAGAGGACACAGAGAGAGACAGAGAAAGAGACATAGGACAGAAAAAAAATAATCACCAGCAACACGCTGTTTAGAGGTTTCTCTGGCATTAAGCTTGCCAGCATAAAGCATGCGACTTATACTTGGTCCTCTCTGCAAGCCACAGTTATCGTTGTTGTTGGATCCTCTCAACAACCTTTCAGATATAAGGTGTAAAGAAAATGCACGGAGATGGATGGCAAAAACTCGACTCGCCAAAGAAATCAAAATCTTGTTTCATGACCAGAGAGGAGCAGCAGGAAGGAAGCAGGTTTTTGATCAGAGACCATTGCAGATGCATTGAAATTCTCCATCACCACATCCAGCATGTTTGGCCGAGGTTGGTGGATATTCATCATGAGGTCATCCATGTTTGCTCACTGTACTACTTCCTTGCAACAATGCAACAAAGAGAAACAACAAACAAACAAACAAACAAACAACAACAATGAGCCTTTTGAGATATGTAGAATGTAACAACTTGAATTCATTCAGCTTGAAGCCAATTTCTCTTGTACAAGATTTCAGTTTGAAGTTGTGGGACTCTGCAAAGCTTCCCAAATGTTTTTGGTAGCTTGATAAAAGCAGCTATCTTGCTTTGCAAAACAGAAACATTCCACAAGAAATACTGCTGCTGCTGTTGCTGCTGCTGATCTCAAAGCTTGTTTCTTCTTCTCCTCTTCTCTTTTCCTCTTCTCCTTTTCCTTTAGGTTTTCTTTCCTTTCCTGCTTGGCTGAAAAGTGAGAAGAAAAGGAGAAGATGAACTGTAACCGTTAATCTAAGGACCTGAAGAAATCTGCACCGTCAGGGGAAGATGAACTGTAACCGTTAATCTATGCACCTGAAGAAATCTGCACCGTCTATATAACCCGCGAACCTAAGAAGCTTGACTGTCTTCCTGAGATTAACTAGAAAGATGGAACTGTGACCGTTGATTCATGAAACTGAGTAAATCTATACCGTTAAAAAAAAAAACCTTAAACCTGAATAATCTCTAGGTATCTGTTCCCTGTTCCCTGTTCCATTCAATGTTACATGCGGTTATCATTCGAGGACCCGACGAAACGACGGGTCTACCTGGATTACGCACGCTACTTCACGTTATGAACGACGGCAGAATACGAACGAACGAACGAACGCGGGAACTTCTTCCCCGCCCCCGATTACCACCGGGTCGCCCGCGATTACGCCGGGCGGTGTTTCGGCTAGTATGCATGTAAAAATCTGGTGGCGTACGTGGCAGTACCAGAAAGAGTACATCTCGGCCGTCAAATATCGTCTGGCAGTCTATCATCTGCCGTCAGATCAGCGGAAGCTTGTGGAATCAACTGCCCGTCCGTTTCGTGCACGCCACGTTTTCGGCCGCCGACCATCGTCCGTCTCCCAACACCCCCTGACCGCTTTCAGTCGGTCACTTGCGTGGCACGCTCTTTAACGTAACGGGGTTCGTTCATTCCTTCTCCATCGGAAACAGTCTCTACGGTCCCGATCTGAAGATGTCGTAAAGAAAGAGGAGATCGCATCGTACGCTCACCGGCCTGGAAAGACGAGACCGGCGTTCTCCGGCGTGCCCTAATTCGTTCGGTCGTCGTCTCTTTCGTTTCGTCTACGTACTTTCATCGCGAGCTTCGCGCTTCGTAGTATATAAAGCTGCGAGCAAGTCTGGTAGTCTTGTTTTGTTGCTGTTCTTTAAAATTGTTAACATTTTTGCCTTCATACCTATACCCGAATTCTGCAAACAATTTGAAACAGACGATATTACTCTCCTTCTATCCTTTTTTTAAAAAAAAATTCCATTGGTTCAGTTTGAAGCTTTTCTCACGAGTGGTGAGGAGGTTGTTTGTCTCTTCTTTGACGTCGTTTCGTCTCTGTGCCTTTTGGTCTTTTGAGAGCTTAAACTTTGCTTTGACCTCCTTTTTTTTTTGTTTACTCCTTCTGCCTTGTTCATATTCTTCAGCGATCGACAGATTTTTGGATTCAACTAGTGCTGGAAGTTGATACTGTTGTTTAAATGGAGCTTCTCACGAGGCCGGTTGAACCCCGGCACGGTTACAGCTTGGAAGGGGTCGCACCGTTTTTGGGATACGGCGGCGATGGAGTTTCATCTTACAAGCGGAAGTGGGATGCGGACGGTCTGAAACATATTCAGAAGTACGGAAAGAAGTTCAAGACAGAGCAAGGACAGCGTCAGAGGTATGATACTCTTAGTCTCAAAGACTTGCCACGGAAGAAGAGAAATCCGTTTCCGACGAGTCGGAGGAGTTGGAGGAGGAGCAGGAGGAGCAGGATGCAAGTTCCTAGAACAGTTCCCAGAGCTCCTTTCAACGACAGTTCTTTTCTGATGAAGGTGCGACGTGCAGGAGGATTGGAAGCGCTCGTGTCGCCGTCGCCTGCGACCTCCTCGCGTGCAGCTTATCAAAGGGAGGATGAAGGTATGGTGGTGGAGCCGCCTGTGGCAGAACCTTTGGGAGTAGGAGATGGTTACGGTTCTATGACTGGTCTTATACATCTTCGTGCTGCTACTGCTGAGGATGGAGTAAGCTCTAGTACTACAGTCGAGGAGAGTAGTGACATCGATTGCATGCCGCAGGAAGAGGACGAGTCATCATCGTTGCTCTCGGAACTAGACTCTGTTAGGAAATTGGAGCAGCGGCTTGATCGTGATGTCAGTCGGTTTGAGATGACACTTCCTTCACTGTCTCCAGAAGACAATGACAATGGAGCTGCAGAGAGCTTGGAAGAGCGTGTCGTGAGGCGAGATCGTGACATAGCCTTGCTAGAGGACGAGAACCTGAGATTGAAAGAGCGTTTGTATTTGATGCAGCAAGAGGTGATTGAGTATCAGAAAAGATTATTAGCAGCAAGAGGAGGGTCCCATCATGACAGGGAGGAGGTAGGAGAGTTTACTGTGGCATGTTCTGATCTTGGCAGTTCAGATTAAAAGTCACACAATTTGCTGTTTCTGTGACCTGTCTCAGTTTTTGTGCTGCCGATGAAGAGGATCTACTCTTCAGGAGGTGCGTGGATGCTGGAGCAGAGTGGCTGTGGAGTGTAGCAGGTGCACAGATGTGGGAGCAGAGTGGCTATGGAGTGTACCCAACACACCGATTTCAAGTAAGCTTGGACCTCTGTTGATCTTAAGGAGTTCAGGACCAGGAGCGGAGCATCTGTGGAGTATGTTTCATACGCCAATTTCATTTCAGCTCAGACCCTTGATTCTTAAGGAGTTGCCCAGGCCAGGAGCAGAGTGGCTGTGGAGTGCATCTGTTATCACTGATTTCATGTAAGCATAGGACTTTAGAAGATGAGCAAATTTTGTTGTGGTTGGTTTGCCTCTCTGCTCGGTTCTAGATCTCTACATGTGTCTGTGTCAAGTGGCTGAATTCAGTAATGGGATTTCTTGCACAGGTCTCTTCATGACACAGAGGGTTGGACTGGACACTTTTATGGTTGGCAGTGATGTGGCCAATCTGGTAAGATCCACTATGGCATTCTCCTCTGTATTTCGCTGGTGTCTGGAATTGAGCACAGCAAACAATTGGGTCAGCAAGTTGTAGATTAGAAAGGTATAGTTTGAGCAAGAAGGATCAAGCTGGACCTCATCAATTGGCGCTGCCATTTATTCCAAGATGTGTATATATATTATTATGATGAGATAAATACAGAGATGGCAAAAACAGCTGGATTGAATGCTGTTCTTACTATCTGTTTTATTTTTTTAAGGTCAAATTGTGATTGTTCTTGATGTTCACTGTGCATTCACAGTGAACATCTGCCTGCCAAAAGCTGTGTGGGAGACATGCAGTGGAAGAGTATGATGTAAATTAATCATAGGGTTTGCTGTAGATTATGTGCTCTGGTTGTGGAGTTAGTTGTCTGAAATTGTGGTAGTTTTAAGCTGTTTTGGTTTCATGGTGTGGTGCTTGAATGTGATTATTGCATGAATGTGGCCATCTTTGGTATTGTTCAGTACAGGTACTTGTGTTTTACAACCTGGATCCTGAGGTATCTGCAGTTGCCAGGATTGCCCATGACACGGTCTGGCCTCTGGTAAGCAAGTGACTGGGTTTCATATATTGCTCATTGCCTTCGCTTACTGTGGCATGCATGCCTGTGATTATTACGCATTTTAAAAAAGAGTTTGGTGCACCATCATCATCCAATTTCAACAAGAACGCTAATTAGTCCTTGTGTTTGTTTATGGATCGGTTGGATGGGTGGGTGTGCTCAAGATGATTTCTCTCAGACTGTTCAGTTTCTTTCAGCTCAACATTGAGAGGAGTTAACTCTTACCCATAGCTCTTTTTTGGTGAATTAATCAATGGGGGGGTGGAATTGTGTGGAGTTGTGTATCCTGTATCCAGCACTGATTTTCCCCATGTGGCTTTGTGAATCTTGCACCTTTTACAGGCCTCTCTCATACATGCTGCAAATGGCACCTGAAGTGCAAGCAAGCACTTGCTTGGAGACTAAGTGGGTACCTAAAAGGTTGATACATGAAACAGCATGTTTGCATTTGTATGGAGAAAACTGCTAAAAGAAAGGAAGTTTAGCATGTCACCAAAATCTGCATGCAATTCCTGATGAACATGAGCTGCCTGGAAAACTTTGTTGAAAATGCTAAATACCAGGAAAATGATCTTTTTCTGGAGAGAATTGTGCAAATCTAAGATGATATCTACAATCTGTCACTTCACATTAATATTTGTCATATATGATATAATTTGATATCACCAGTAATTGTCTTGAAAGCCTGTTCATAATTGATATACTGACCAAAGAGTTGGTCCTTGGAAATGTCTTTGCCAAATCTAAATGGCAAAGTTTGGTTGGTTGAATGAAATATCTCATCATTTCTTGTCAGACTTTAAGATGCTCAAAAAACTTTACTGTCTTCCAAGAAATGGGCAATTGAATTTTTAAACCCTAGAACTGATTTGAACGCAAGCTCTGTGAAATTGAATTGAATCAAATGTGCTTGAATGAACTGATTATGAAAGTTAATTATCCTCTCAACCTTATTATAATGGCCTCAACTACTGGCATGAGAACAAGAGCATGTAGGCAAGCAGGAGCTAAAACAGACTAGGAGAAAAACTTCTCCATGGACCACACAAACAATAATCCTAGTAGGGCAAAAAGCAAATGCCTCAGATTGAAATTTGCATAAACTGAATTTACAATTTAAATTCAGCTCCTGTATCATGCAATTTCTAAACTCTCCCAACACCACAAATGGCAGCCAGTGTCCCTCAATCTCTAAATCATACTAGTTTGCAAATAGAGAGAAAAAAAAGTTTTAAAAAGCATGGACAAAATCCACTCTACAAGTGAAAAAAAATTTCTTCATAAATACAGACTTCTGATAAAAATTGGCCCCACTAACTAGGTCAACAACATAACTAAAAGTTTGCCTCTACGTTGTAGTAATTGTTTGAATGTGTCATGAAAGCGTTTTGGTATTATATCTAAGGAATTCTTGGATACAATGGCTTTTCTTTTATTGAAACATTCGAGTTGTCATACACTATAATGTACAAAAACCCTCAATTGACTGCCCTCCATCACTCTTTTCTACCAAAAGTACTGAGAGTAGTTTTGGTCTGTCCGCCATGGAAAAAAGAGAGATATGGAAAGGGTTTTTAATAATGATCTACATTTGATGAGTCATTCTCTAGATTGTACATGAACTCAATGCATGAATTGGATACTAGGCCACTTCAGCTTCTTGTCTGAGTTAAGTGGTTACCCCCCTCCCCACGCCCTCTTCTCTCCTAGAATTAGTTTCCCCTTTTTAGACTTATACATAAAAACTCTCCCTCAAAAGTGAACAAGACTTCAAGAAGACGTTGGTTGGCCATCATCATCTATCCTCCCAATACCAAGGGAGGGTTACTGATTTTACTCACACACACTAAAATAGGTCACCATATATGCAACCAATTTGAGTGTGGTGGTAGTGCAAGTAAACTTGTATTCTTTGTTTTGTATAGAAAGGAACTGCCCTAAATGTGGAAAGATAGAGAGCTGAAAATGAGTGGCAAAAAGGATTTTTTGCATTCTGAGTTTCAGATCAGGAAATGGATCAATGAATGAATGAATTGTGACTGTTGGCTGTCTAATTTTACTGATTGGCTTACCTGTGTAAGCGGACTGAGCTTCCAGGTGAGGAGGTTCCACCAGATGGCTTGAGGTGTGGAACAGTGAAAGCTGCGGAGAAGATGTTTGTTCTTGGAACTTGACTATTTGATGCAATGAGGAGCTGGGCAGGACCAAGAAGACTGCCCTCTGTCAAATGGCTTGCCCCACTTTTGCGACCTCTGCTTGATGACACTCTCTGTCTCTTTGTCTTGCTTGTTCCAGAAACAGGTGGAAGCGGAGGTCTCTTTTGCGCCTGCAAAATACTCCCAATTGTCAGAAACCCAAGATGACATGGGCTTTACTGCACTGATGTTAATAACTGACAAACGGTCCACATGCCTGACATTTGAGCTGACAAACTCAGTTGAATTCACAGTTGGAACCATAAGAGGAGAATAGAGACAAATGGAGTCTTAATGACTCCAACATAGCTATATAGCTAATATCAAGCCTCATATGTGGATTTTAGAGATTGATCCACTAGGTGGCAGTTTGAGCTTCCTTAAAGGTTTAAGCTTGGGCAAACATTCTATCCCCATTTTGTGCTAGACTCTAGATGCATAACAAAGGGAGCTATGAAAGATGTCAATGCACACCTTAGAAGTTGAATACGAGCTCTTTAGATTGTTCTCATTTGTCTCTGCCTCTCCTGATGGTTGATTATCAGCACTCTGCCCCTCGGTATTTAGTTGCGCAGTACCAACTCCAATTGTAACTCCAGGTGTAACAAACCCTGCAGAATTCTGCTGATAGACATTATAAGGTGAGTATAAGGATGGCAGACACAGGATGTGTGGCCCATGAAGGGAAAAGAAGAAACACAGGGACTGGCCATATTTGTTCAATTACCATCGATTGTCGTCGTGCACCCAAAGACCTTCTTTGACCCAAGCTCTGCTTCTTTTTTTGCCTCTCAAGAGGAGAGCCATTGATATCCTGCAGTTGTTCAGGACTATCCATGACCTTATTTCTTTCTTTGCTTGCTCTTGATCTTGTAAGTGGGGCCTGCACACATTCCACACCACAGTCTGTTTAATGCCACAAAACCTGAACAAACCACTGCATACAAGTACAGAAAGAAAAAGGATGTGGATAAATAGAAAAGTAAGTTATGTGTAGCATAAGGACTGAGAACAGGCTGTTCTGTGAATGAAGGCCCAGCATGAGGCAGGAGCCAAGCACAGGACGCATTTCCCAGAACCGCCCTGTTCAAGGTCCTTACCTGGCAGAAAGACCTGGTAGAATTTTAGACGGCTGAGATTTTGTCTGAGAAGGAGAGGAGGCACTTATACTTTAGATGGCATCCTTGGTTGAGGCATGAGCGTAAGGTGCCCTCCACATACACTAGAAAAATTCTACCAGTTCTTTAGGTTGTAGATGAATGGCTTTCTTTTTGGTCTATTGGTCAAATGTGATTCCTGGATCGAATCTTACATCTTGGAAATTCGATCCATCAGAAAGAACTTGGGTTGCCCTTGCAGTGCTCACAGCACCTAAGTCCAACTCCCCTCGCAGATTGCGACTTGTTGTTTTCTTGCTGTGTGTATCAGCCTTCTTGACCACCTGAGAAACATCAGCCCAGTACTTTCCAGTCAGAACTGATCTCCCATTCTCTGACAATAGATCTTGACCTGTAGTCAGGTACTCTCAGAACTCAGATTCTCTCAGAACTCAGGTTGTGGCGATAGTATTTTCACATTCAAAAGGCATATATCCTCATCACCTCATTTTCTTTGATTTCTTGCTGCAAATCACTCAGTTGCATTCTTAAACTCTTGTTCTCCTGCCGCAGATCCTCAAGAACTGAAATTCCTTCTTTCAATGCTGCCTCCTTCTCTTTCAGAAGCGTCAGAGCATGGGCACATTCCTGTTTCAAAGTAAAACAGATTAATTCATTATTTCCCAAGTAACACAGTCCATATGCATTTACATTAGTCTCAACTGCACAATCAAAAAGACCAGATGCATTTTATCCCAGAACAGAGTTCTTGCCAATTGAGCATTGAACCACATTGGAAGACAAGCAGGCACCTACCTCTTGTGATTCTTTCTGTGCATTTTGAACTGCTTGTCTTTCCTCTTGCAGCTCCTTGCTTGTCAATTTTAGCTGGGTTTCCAAAGCCATTTTCTGTGATGCCAGATTTTCTGAGTCTTCAATAAGCCTTTTCGTATCAGCCATCCTACAATTGAGTTTTTCCAGTTCTTCCTTTGCCAACTCCAACTGACTGTGTAGAGATTTGTTCTCCAAATCCAGACTTCTAACTTGGTGCCTGCTATTTCTCAAGTTTCCAGCAGCACTCTCAAAATCTGCCATCTTGCTCTTCATGTCCTGAAGTTCCACAGTTGTTGAATTGAGCTGGTTCTGCTGAGCCTTCTTCTCTAAAGAAAGGCTCTCCAGTGCAAGACTCAAGCTTTTAGCCATGGTCTCAGAATCTGCCACCTTGTTCTTCGTTTCCTGGAGCTCAGCTAATGCTAACTCAAGCTGGCTCTGCAGAGTTTCCTTCTCTAAGGACAAGCTCTCCAGTACATGACTGCTGGTTTGCAAGCTTGCAGCAAGTATCTCAGCATCCATCATCTTGCTCTTTACTTCCTGAAGCTCTACACTTGTGCACTTGAGCTGGTACTGGAGAGCCTCCTTCTCCAAGGACAAGGTCTCCAGTGAAAGACTGCTGGCCTGCAAACTTGCAGCCAGGCTAGCGGAATCCACCATCTTTCTCTTTACTTCCTGGAGTTCAGCACTTGTGGAATTCAGCTGATTCTGCAAAACTTCCTTCTCTGAGGATAAGATCTTCAGCATTTGCTTGCTAGTTTCCAATTCTGCAACAAGGTGCTTGTTATCGGCTGTCTGTTTTTGGATTCCAACCAAAAGTTCTTGAGAGTGAGATGTCTCTCGGGCACTGATTCTGCGTTCAGCAACCGCCTCTTCCATGCCAGTTGACTCCTCCAATTGCTTCCTCTCACTTCTTAAGATTGTGTCCTGTGGCAATATAAGATTTTGTTTATGATCTACACAAGAATCCTTTAAATCAATCTAAAGCTGCATATCTTCAATCTTCTTCATGAAGGATCTCCATTTGTGGACAGGAGCTGTGAAAAAGAAAAAAAGAAAGAAACATATCTGATCTTCTAATCACATACCTGGAAGCCACTCTCATCCCTCATTTGCTGCACCTCGTCCAGAGATCGTTGCAATTGCTCAATGGTGCGAGATGCAACCTCGAGCTGCTTCTCCTTGTGACAAAGACGGCCACTATGAATTGCTTCCATATTTTTGAGCTGACCATGCAAAAAGGAGCTTTCATTCACCAGCCACTGTGCAAGCTTCTTTCTTTGTTTCTGACACTGGCACAATTTCTCCTTCAGTTTTGTGATCTCCTGTTCACTCCAGCAACCACAACAGTGTGTCCTTTGCATTATTAGCATCAGCATGATACATGTTGCCGGTCATGCATGATTCATCCTGTTGGGTTCTTCAATCCCCATCAAAAGAACGCAGGGACATCTCTTCTTTCTACTAAAAGATCCTTCCCCACTCCAACAAACAAAGATTCTAGAGCTCCAGCCTCTGGTGACTGACCACTGACTACTTACCCGTTGTTGGGTTTCCTTCTCTGTGGCTTCTGCCAAACTCTCAGCTCTCAGGGCCTCCACTTCAAGCTTGTGAATCTCAATGGCTGCTTTTAAGGACTGCTCAAGGTGCTCAATTCTTTGCTTTGCTTCATCAACATCATTCTCTTTGGAAGTTTCAACCACCTGGATACAACCCCTTTGTTCTGTCGTCATTGTTGTTGTTCCTCTTCCTCCCTGTCATTTTCCCACTCCATCAATCAGCAAAACGACCTGAAGTGTAATAATAGAACATGAAGATCTGTGTTCTCTTATAGAAATCTCTCTCTCTCTCTCTCTCTCTCTCTTTACCTTAGAGTCCTGTAGCAGTGCGGTGAGAAATTTGACCTTCGTTTGCAACACTTCGACATTCTCCAATGCCGCTTCTGCAAGCCAACAAAACGTGGTTTTCAGGATCTTCAGAAGTCTTCAGATGCTCTTATACTATGAAGGTCGTACCTGGAAACCGAAAAGAAAAAGAAAAAGAGACATATGTATCCTGGATTATAAACCTACCTAGTTTGAGCTTCATAACAAACTCTTGTTGCTGCTGCAAACCGTGAGAGACTTTCAGCTTCGCCTTCTCATATGTCTGTGCAGAAGCTTTCCTCTTTTGCACCTGCATCGCCTGTTGCAAATTCACCCCAAAACAAGAAAAGACAGAGAATGCAGTCAGCGACAACCTCAACAAAATCTGATATCATAGGAAAACTATAAAACTCTATATCGAGAAGGGAAAAAAAACTGCGAAAATGAGAAAAAAAAAACTCGTCGATACATAGCTGGCGAAGTAGACCGTGAAAACACCGGGGGGGGGGAACAAAAATACTTGTCGATGCATAGCATGTGAAATAGATCGTGAAAACACGGGAAAAAAACACAAGACTTATCGATACATAGCTTGTGAAGTAGATAAGGAAAACAACGGAAAAACGAGAAGGACGTAAGTATTATTTCATGCTGTCTGGAAGAAGAAAACAGAAATTGTCAAAACAGAGCGTGCGACGTAGATAGAGAAAAGAAGGCAAAATAAGGACGCACTTATCTATTATTTCATGCTTCTGTTTCGAAGAAAACAGTCATTTGTCGATACGAAGCTTACGACGTAGATAGTGAAAACGAAGGAAAAATAAGGACGCAAGTATCTATTATTCCGTGCTGCTATAAAACAGAAACTGTCGATACAGAGCTTTCGAAGAAGATAGTGGAAAACAAGGAAAAATAAGAAGTACGCAAGTATTATTTGTTTCATGCTGTCTCGAAAGAAAACAGAGATTGTCGATACATAGCTTGCGAAGTAGATAATGAAAACAGATGGAAAAAGAACAACGACTCAAGTATTGTTATTTCATGCCGTCTCGAATCAAAATTAAAACAAAACAGGAAAAAATAAATTGTCGACACAGAGCTTTGGGAAATAGATAGATAGTGAAAAGAACACCGACCGCGAAGAAGTCGCTCTCCATTTGCTGTTTGTCAAGGTCCCACAGATTCATGTGAATCTCCAGCTTTTGCTTCAGAATCTCATTCTCTTCTTGCAGGAATTCATTCTGAACGTTGTTTTTGTCGTTGTAACAGCGGCGCAACTCCGACTCCGCCATTTCCGAAACCCCGCTCCTATGTTCACAAATTACATCACATCAGAAAATCCTGAAGCGCTCGACCAGAACAACACTCTCAACGGAGGAGTTCGAGAGAGGGAGAGAGAGCGAGCGACGAGAGGAGACAAGAGACGCGAGCGCGCGGAACTCCGGAACGCGCAACGGCTAGTTCTGCTCATGTACTCTGCCCGAAAGAAAATATTTTGTGATGCCCGAACCTCCTTCTCCTCATCACACGTTTTGTAAAATAATAGAGGTTATGGCCTATTGGTAGAAAGATCAATAAATATGAAAATAAATAATAATTCATATGGGATTTTATACATAAATATTTTTTAAATTAGGAAATCCTTGGTTTCAATTACAGCTAAGTTAATTATTTCAAGTTAAAAATAAATGAAAATTAATTAATTTGAAAAAATTAATAATTTGAATGATAATTTTTATCACATCTAAATGAAATGGGTGAATAAAAATTCATTTGCTCTCCTTTTTTTAAGAGTATTGAAGGGCTTGTGGGAACAATTTTGAGATCAATTCTATTTTTTTCATATTTTCATGTTGTTAATTTTTTAAAAATTATCAAGCTTTATGTTAATATGATTTTTTTTGTGTAATGAACTTATGATGTTATAAATAAACTCATCTGTTGTTTTTGTTTTATGAGGGTTAGAGAAAATTTATGCAAGTTCAATGAACAATTTTCATAAGATGAAGCTTTTTAGATGTATGTGATGAGTGCCCAATTGCCACTTACCTAAATATATAAGCGCACACTTCAGATCTGCCATGCTCATAATACATAGATCACACATGCATTGTATCTTCGCATAACATGCATTGCTCCCAAATGCTCTTCTAGTAATCTCCGTTGACTTAAAAAGACATCACCAAACACTTCTGTACAACAAATCTTTGAAAGTCAGATTTGAAACCTACCAATCACTTCATGAACAGAGATGTGCTGCTTTGTGCTTATTGGAGTGAAACAACAACCCACACAGGTAATCAATCAATCCTCAAAAGTAAACAGACATACACACCCAGAAGTTGGGGATCTGAACCTCTTTGAAGATGAGGTTTACAGTACCAAGCCAGCATCAAACCGTTTTCAAGATGGTTAAACAAAGTGGTGTTATATAGCAGGAAATCCATTTTAACAACTGAAATTTTGTATCCATCAGTGGCATCAGGAATCTCGGAGGTAACAAAGAGAGGAAAAAAACAAAAGAAGCCAACTCTGAGGAGAAATGAAGGGTTCAAACCAACATAATTTCTTTAAGTTCAAAAAGTACAAATTCAACCATGCATTGAGACTTGCTTGCATCAAGGTGCAAACTTGTTTTCAAATTTGTTGGAGTGACTAGAAAGATTTACAGAATGACACAAAAAAAGACACCAAGTAGACAGTAGTTCTCCACTGCATGATCATCACAATCTAAGTGTACTTCACTATGAGCACTACAATAACCCCTGTTTGTTTAAAAAGTTTGAACAAATTCAACAGTGTAAATGGGCAAACTTCCAGAATAATATTTGCAATGTTTCCATGAGTGTCAGTCCTATCTCACAATCCTGTCATGACGCTCCTTACTTTTTTCCACAAAATGTGATGAGGTAAACGAAAAATGAGTATTGACCACAAGTGATGTGTTTTTTTCAGCAGGATCCAAAAAAGGAACAATTTGTGCAGATGATTTGCATCTCTTAACAATTTGTGCTCATTTTCCTACTTACATATGAAGACTGCAATCTCTCCTTGAAAAATGGCAGCAATATCTTACATAAAATGACACCAACCGGTCTTTAAGATTGTTGATCTCACTCCCATAAACTGCTCTGTGCCCTAGGAGTCTTTGCCCTTGCGAAGCTTGAATTTCGAAACTGGTCGCGTTGGCTGATTTTCCTCTTCCTGTGGTCATTGTTTAAGGTTACCAAAATGAACTCAGAAAAAATTAACACCCTGTGGCCTCACATTTGAAGCTTGAAATATAGGGTTTTTATCTCATAATTTCCTGTTCTACCTTTTGTTGTTCAGAAGAAATTGCATGCAACATTTGCAGGAAACTAATGTAAGAATGCTAACAACATAGAAATAAGAAGCTGAGTTTCTCATTGGAAATTAGTTCAGTGAGGCCTGGAGTCAGGTCATAGGTTTCTAAACCCTAAGGATACCACCACAAGTGTACAAGGCAGTCATCCAAGTGTACTTCTTTGCTCTCAAACAAGTCAGAAAAGCACTTGTCAAAGCTAACACAGGCACACAAAGCTATTAGGTGTTCCACAACCAGTTGCAATTCCCTTCCCACTCTCCTAACTAAAGATGCTGCAGTCAAAGACCATGGCCATGGACATTCAAAACACCATCACATATTGAGCATGGACACTGCTAACTACTTTGTGTAATCAAGCAAGGTTCTGAATTCAAATGAATAAGATGGAGGAATGACTCACCTGGGCAACAGATTGATTAGAAGAGAGGTTATCAGGGTTCCGTTCCAAAACAGTTCCAGAAAAGGCCTGTCACAGGCAGAACAATGTACTAAGTCTTTGATCCAATACCATTCATTCACAACTCCATGTCTTCAAGCTCAATCCTTGAATCCTGACCCAAACTTTGCACTGCTGTCATTTCAAGCACAAGTTTGAAACAAAACAACACTTTTATCCACAACCCACAGGATCTGATTCCAAAACTTTGAAACCAATTTCCACAAATAATAAAGAGGCCACAGGACTGTGTGAAGATTTTGGAGACACACACACACACCTGTAGATGCACAGTGGAAGGAGAATGAGAACGTGGTGGAAGCCGGTCTTGAGCAGAAAGAGAAGCTCCTCTCTCCACATTGAGTTCATCCTTGAACCTGACACGATGTGGTGCAGCATGAATTTCATGAGCACCTTTAACATCATGTTCTTCACTTAGCACTCTCTTTGATTGCTGCTGGTACAATTTTCTTGTGAAGTGTGCTTGTCCTTTGCTGCTTGAACTGGGAAGTTGTGCTAGCCTTTGAAAGACATCTTCATATTCATCATCATCATCTTCCTCCTCCTCTTCATCTTCTCCCTCTTCATCTTCATCTTCATCTTCATCTAGCAGTGACCTCTGGACAGGAGTGAACGGTCTATAAACCTCTGCATCATTATCATCATCACTGCCTGTACCATCTTCAGCAGCAGCCTCTGCCAACTCTAGTTCAGCAATTCGTGCCATAATCTTTGCATCTTCTGCATCTGCAGAAACCTTTCCATCAACTGCATACAAGCCACCCAAAACCATCCGCATTCTTAGGATTACTACGTTCTAAAGAAATATCTCCTCCCTATGTGTTTTTTGGTCTTGATATTCATAAGGTGTCTAAATTTGCATGAGTCAAAGCAAATGACAAAAGAGAAATGGTGTATGAACTATGAACCTGGTGTAGCGTCTTCAACAGGATTTGTTTGCTGAAAAGAAAACTCAGTTGGTTCCGTGTACTCCTCCTTGATCTCCACAACACCTGCCTACCATCCTCAGAGACCCATGAAGCAGGGAGGATAAGACCCAAGTGCTTTAGACAAACTTACATCAATCTAAGTCCAGGAAAAAACTCTTAAGATGGGATCCCTCCAAGAACAATCTGGGTAAAAGCAACACCCAGCAATCAAAGCAACAAAAGAAAGAGATGGATGGACAGAGAAAGAGAGAGAGAACGAACTGCAGCTTCATCTGCTATGTTTTTGACAAAGGTGGCTTCTGCTTCAAGATCTCCAATATGGACTTTGGTAGCATTGATTTTGGAATCCAAGAATTCACTCCGGCGCTCGAGTATCTCCACTGCCTGTTTTGCAGAGCGTTCTGCATAGTAACCCTCGCCTAAAAGAACCTGAGCTATCGCCATGACAGCCATTCCCACCCCAAAAAAAAAAAAAAAAGAAGAGCAAGAAGAGATTTTATTCCAGAGAAGAAATTTCTCAATAGCAGCATCCCTAGTTAGGGTAGAGAAAAAGCCTTTTTTTTCTAATCTTTGGAAGCAAAGGGAGAACAATGCTGCAACCCGGGGAGGACATAACAATGAGAGAGAGAGAGAGAGAGAGAGAGAAACAAAAGGCCACGAATTCATACCAGAAACTCATTTGTATGTATGAGACGTCCTGGCATGAATGCAGCTTTTCCAAAGGGAACCTGCAGCAATCCAAGAAAATCGTGATCCTTGTCATCATATACAAAGAACTTGCCCTGTTGCAAAGAAAACTGCGAGAAACGAACCTCTTCTCCTCCATGTAGGTTTTTCAAAGGGAAATTCAGTCTGCTAAGAAGAAAGAAAGGGAGGAGTTTAAAGGAGGTGTGTGTAGTACCATGATATCGTAAGAAACCAAATCCGGAAGCTGCACGAGGACATTACAGAGAGCGCGATTGTCATTGTGATATCCTTGCAAAGTTTGCAATTGCTGACGCTGTGCTTGAATAGCCTCTGCCACTCTTCTCGCTACTACCGCAGCATCAGCCTCTGATAGCGTCTCTGCCAAAGGAGTCACAGTCCCCTTACCTCGATCATCTCCCATTGCAGCAGCTCTTGCTCTCTCCACAACCGCAGCTCTCGCTGGCTGGCTCGGACTCTCTCTCTCTCTCTTTCGCACAAGAGAGCTCTAGATCTAGAAGAGGAAGGTTCAGGCCTTAGGGTTAGGGTTAGGGTTTTGACAGAGCTCAAGAATTTGGTCTAAAGAATTAATGAGTCAAAAGTAGTGTTGGAACTTGAATGGGTTTAGGGTTGAATATATAACTATTGATTTTTATTTTTCTTTCTTTTAACATTTAATTTTATTATTCGTTACATTGGTAAATTTAACTCTCACCACATGCTCTTGCATGCTTACTTTTTAAATTTTACTATTTTTTTCACTATAAAAATGCTTCGAATATATTTTTAACATTATTGATTGATTTGATACTATTTTTTAAAAATTTTAAATGGGATGTTTGAAATTTCATTGTATTCATGTTTGTAATGTTAATTGCACGCTAAGGTTTCAAATAAAACATTGAAGAGAACACATGCATGATACAAATATAGGATGGTACAAGAAAATGGAAAGATGTTAAAAAAGCAACTTTGCCACGAAAGGCTTTGTCCTAAAAATAATATATTACATTTGAAATTATATTATGAGTTCAAGTTATATAGGATAATCATTCGTTAGTTTTATGAAGAATTTTGAAAATCTTTTTCTCACATTTGTATTAAGACAATTATTTTCTTAACTTGTCATGCGAATACATATCGTCATACAACATACATCGTTGACATACCATATTCACATACACACACAAACACATAACATGGATGAAAGAATATACAAATATTCATGTACTATAATTGAAAATGTCACGAGAAAGATCTATTATCATAAAACTCCTACTATCATAAAACTCATGATGCAAACAAATATAATCAAGCCAAGCCCACTACACTCTGAGAATCCAAGCTGATGTTAACAAGACACCATAGTTCAGAGCTCCACTAACTTCAATTACTTTCAACACTCTAGGCTCAATTCGAAAAACTATGTTCTTTGAACCCTCTCTCACGCTATACCCCCACTCACAACATGAGGGTGGGTCCTACCAAAAGAGTCATTCTCCTCTAACCCTAATCCTCTAACCTTAAACCTGGAAACCCTAAGTAGGCACTATTTGCTACCATAGCACATTATACGCTATAGCTAACACACATATGGTCATGACAGCTGTTATGTGAATATATATCGTCATACAACATACATTGCTGACATACCATACTCACATACACACATAAACACATAACATGGACGAAAGAATACAGAAATATTCATGTACCACAACTCGCCCCTTTAGCTGGTGGTTAGGTCCCTTTAACTTCTAGGTAACCCTATACATCTTCTAGATGTTATACACCTTCACGGGTGCATAAATTAAAAGGCCGGGTGCTATGTTGCCCCATTGTTAGTCGTTCATTTGCAATCCATACCATGTGAAGATCAAGTCATCTACCCTTCCAAAATACAACAAGGACAAACCCACCATCCAGCGGGAACAACATCCATAGGTGGAGTCATGCACGCCATGTGCCAACCCCTAGAACATCTATCACACACCAACATATGGGCTGCTCCACCTTTAGACCCACACAACATACACCTCAAGCCAGCCCGTATCACTACCAAACTTGGGTCAACTATACCATCCACATTTGGGAGGTGATATGGTGCATAATTACGCACATGGTCCTTCCAAACAACACCATCACGACCTTCCAACATGAGAACTCCAAAAGCTAACACCTCTCGCACTCGTAAGATAGTGCGGCCTGCTGTTACATCCAACGTCATTGCTGCAATTTGTTGCAAATAGACATAGTCCCCCACATGGAACCTACAAATTGATGGTCAATAACCTCCACCCCGGATAATTACATATTTCAATGTATCCCTGTGTTGAACAATGGCAAGGTTTTCAAACGTTGTTGGCATAACTCTTCGAAAGAACTTTGCATGTTGATAACACACCCTCAACCACATCTCCGAGTCATCAAGGTTCACCACCTCATTAGACTCACAACGAATCATTGTTGGCAAGTCTAGATCTCGGTCGTACAATAGAAAATAAGGTGAGAAGGAAGCCAAGGATGCATGTCGACTAAATCAATATCTCATGGCCAACCATGGTGACTAAATCTCCCAATCCCCTAGGTGGCCCTTCTGCAGGCCATACTTGCGCAATGCCCTCTTCACCGTTTGTACCACACGTTTAGCTAAATCATCTGCCTCTAGATGATATTGAGACATGGTTCAATGATCAATCAACGCCTTGTCACACAAGACCTGAAACTCACCCTAAAACTTCGTACCCTAATCATTCAACACATTAGTTAGTGCACCAAAATGACTAAGCACCCTATCAAGGAATGCATATGTTATTCCTTCGCTAGATTTGTCGAGGGATGGCACCAACTCAATCCACTTGGAGAAGTGTTCCACCATCACCAACACATATATGTTATGCCATATCGTCAATGGTAATGGTCTAGCAAAGTCCAAACTCCAACGATAACCCAACCCCATAATAGGCAAGGGGTGTAATTGTGGTGTAGGGGCATTGAATGATGCCCTCACCCTATCACAAACCATGCAATGTGACACCAATTGTTGCACATCGGTGTGCATACCACGCCACTAATACTAACCTAGGAGCAAGTTATATGTCTGTTTTACTCCAAAATGCCCCAACTTTTCATGGGCATGTTGCACAATACAGCCTCTCCAGGCTAGATGTGGTATAATCTGCACCCTACCATCCTCCCACATTCGAAGTATATGTGTCCCTTCTAACCGATACCTCCTAGCTCGTTATAGAACATGGTCTTTCTCCTTGGCACTCACCATGCTTGGCACCATATTGGTCCGTAAAAACTCCAACACCAATGTATCATCATGAACATCATGGTGACTGGTGCTACCATCCCCAACCTCGGGATATGAAGACTGACCATCTACCCTTTGATTAAAGTAGGATGTCACATGGCCCTCCATACTAGAATCCACACCCAACAAGCACAAAAAGGCCAATGCATGCCAACGTGGCACCATCTCTTCATCAACCTCGCCATGCCATCTAGCTCCAATATCATCCTCTTGGCTAGTGCATGGGTTCCAATTCAACCCATTGGCATCAAGGTTTATAACTCCAAGTCTATGCACCACTTGGAAATCATACTCCTATAAGATAAAAACCCACCGTGCAAGCTTTCCTGTAAGCTTATCGGACTCCATTAACCACTTGAGCGGCTGGTGATCAGTGACAAGGGTAAACTGTATGCCAAACAAGTAACACCTAAAATGTGCAACAACCCACACTACTGCCAAACACTCTCCCTCGTACGAACTATAGCGTGACTCCGATACATTGTTCAAACGACTCGCATAGGCCACCACAAACTCCTTCCCTTCATCATCACATTGTGTCAACACTGTCCCAAGTCCCAATATACTCCAATCAGTGTGTAGTTGGAATGGATGCCCCCTAATAGGTCTCCTCAAGATGGGAACTACAACCAACCTGGCCTTGAGCTCCACAAAAGCTCACCCCACTGCCATTCTTGATCCAACTTCAACAACATGTTCAAAGGCTTTGCCATCACACTAAAGCCTTTGACATACTTGTGGTAATAGTTCGCCAGTCCCATGAAAGCGCGAACCCTACTCACATCCGTGGGACGCGAAATATGAGTAATAGCCTCCACCTTGACTTGTTACACTCCCAAACCACTTGGGTAGATCACATGACCCAAATACTCCACACTCTCCTAGAAGAACTTACACTTCCCAGGATGGAGACGCAGACCATGAACTTTCAACCACTTAAACACAATCTGTAGATGAATTTAGTGTTCCTCCACGGTATCACTATACATCATAGTATCATTGATATAACATAAGAAAAAATCTAACCTTGCTAAGATCCTATCCATCACACGTTGAAACTGGGCAAGCACGTTTTTCAACCCAATGGGTAAGAACTTCCACTAATACAAACAATCCTTGTTGTGAAAGTTGACGCCCCAAAATGCAGTCTTGGCCTTGTCCTCCTCTCGAATCAACAATTAATGGTACCTTGCTTAAAACTAAAGACCCTCGCATGTCCCACAACATCAAAGATCTCTTCAAGTGTAGGCATGGCATACTTATCGGATTTAATCTGCCGATTAATAGGACAATGATCTCCACACATCCACCTATTCGTGTAGTTGCCATGTACATCTTTTTTGGCAAGCATGACAATGGCTGATGCATACTCACCATGTAACAACTCCACTAATTTAGCCTCCAATAGATCCAACATCCGACTTTGAATCAAATCCCTCTCCATATCATTGTATCTATAAGGACGACGGAAGATCGGCGTGTCACCAGCCAACTCAATCTGTATACCAGGTCCAATCAAAGCACCCAACTCCTTCATACTAAAGGCAAAACAACTCCTATACAGCCTTAGGAATTGTGTCAATTGTTGCCTCTCTCTTCTTGTTAGCTTGGGCCCCATCAATGGCTCCCAAGTCTCCTTAGTGGACACACTACAAGAAGAGGACGACGCCATGGGTTGCTACGCAAGAACCTCAGGAAAAACCACACATTCCTCCATGTCACCCAATGGAACACCACTAGAACAACAAACTCCTCCAATAGCATGAGCCACAACCTCCACATGCTCTCCCAACACATCCCATGTACTCCAAGGATGAAAAATACAACTCTCCTCACCCCCAACCGATGCCTCTATTGTCACGGTGGGCAGAGAGCTCACAAGAGGTGTAATTACTATAGATGTGGCTTTGAACCAACATTGCTCAGCCATACCAAGGCTAACAATCTAAGACAAACAGTTCAAATCCATAGCCTGACCTAACACATGTTGACATGAAGCCTCAGAAATAGAAAGGATCGATGTCACTCCTATAGGAAACCCCATCGCACACACTCTCTCTCGTCAACATTAGGTTCCACCGACCGTTGCAAACAAGTATCCCATACAAGCCCGGGACCACCCTCCCTATAAGCATGTGACGTTAGAAAACTAACGAATGTGGGTAACGCCATCCTAGGCTGTCCCACTCGGTTCACCAATGCCATGGGTGACCTATTAGCAACTCTCACCACCTGAGAACATCGCCCAATATCCAAGATAATATCCACTATGAGGTGAGAAGATCGCGGCACTATCTCATATGCTCGTCTCAACACCTCCCTTGATAACAAATTCGTTCACCACAATCGTGGATGATGAGCACACGAGCCAACCATCGTTGCATCCAATAAAACTGTTAGTCCAATCCAAGAACAGATCTTGTGTACATTCACTGTCGCAACCCTACTTTGAAGGAACTGTGAGGTTATCACTCACACTCCCGAAAATGAGACTTGAGAATCCTCTGGGACTCCTAAAAATTCAAAACGCGATTTTAGGGGTCAAAACACCTTGCCTTGAAGTGTTCTTTATATCGTTGGAAAGGTCTTGAAGTGTAGATGTCTAAAATGGCCTCGCATCATCCATTTGGACATCTGTAGCACAATTTATGGTCAAAAGAAGGGCTAGTAGTCAAACTGGCAGTTTGACTCCCGACCACTAAAAGTCGGGAATCGACCCGATCCTAGTGTTTGCAGGCAAATTGCAACACACTATTGGAAAGTTCTAGAGGAGAACTACAACTTTGCTTTAGACCTCGTCCCGATCCGAGGTCGTGGCGAAAAATTATGAGCATCTAAAGTCCCAGGAGTCAAAACTGGGACAATTTCGAGACTCCACTTTGGGAGTCCCGGGAAAAAGAGCCATTTGGATGTAGGTGCGGTAGAGAATCATAGAGAATACTATATGGGGGAAGGTGGTGGCTTCCCCGAGTCCAAGCCGTGGTGAGTCAAGTGAGTCCAAGTTGTCTGTGGCTTGTCCTAACACCAAAAAGGTGTAGAATGAGTTCTAACCAACTTGTTGGTTAGATTTGGATGCAGGACCGATAACTAAGTAAGCTTGTCCCTTTTCCTAATCTAATCCCGGAGCTTTCAGCATGCCCCCTTTACCCCCTTTTAGTGCTGGAAGTTGGGAGCGGCTCTAAGTCCTAAACTACTTCCGCAATTTGACATAGCTAGACCCCTTTTGGGTCTAACAAGGGACTTGGGAGTGCGTCATTCACCATCACATGAAACCTAGTATCACCCAACAAAGGTACATTTTCGAGAATGTACGTAAGAACACGTGCCTGATGTGTCTAAAGATGGCGTAACACCCGCAACAGCTCCCAAAACATACAAGATCGATGGTCACGTAATCCCTCACCATGACCAACCCGAGTATGACCCTGGCATGACCATCCAATAATCACCAAATCAATAGGACTAACTCTCCCAAGGTCCTGCGCCCCTAACAATGCAATGTCTAATGGCAAAGCTTACTGATATCCTCGAATAGCCGACTTCGGCAATAACTCAAGGTATCACCACATCAATAATGCAATATGGCGCGATGAAACCTTCCTCGTGGTCTCATCTCTCTCCACATAAAGGTATTTTCGAATTGGAATACTTGCATGAAGCATTGTTGCCAAATCGGTGTTAAGCCCACCAAATAGATCCAACACGCAAATACCCTCAGAAGGATACTCCCACGCAATGGGTGTAGTATACAATGGAGACAACCCAATAGGACCAGAAATAGGAGCCGTCATGGAACCTCTTCCTCCTCCACATGCACAAAAGCTTCACACTAAGCCTGTGATACCAAATGATCAGCATCTTGTTGTAACACCCCACTCGAACGCCAAAGTGGAACATCCAATGAGGAGGACACTATTGCAACAAAGCTAAAAACCTCCTTTATATCCTCGTAAACCAGAGTCAATGGCTAAAATGTTGCCCTCCAACAAATCACTTAGCCAAATGACCACTCCACTCAAACTAACAACTAATGCCAACACCTCTAGGGGAGACCCTCTTGGTCGAACCCTATAAATAAATCTCACAAACACCTAGCTCATCTGTCCATCCCTAGATTGCCAACCAGGTTGATAAGCCATTGTCTCCGTCCAATAATCCATCTGAAAACCCACCGAATACAACACAGCACCTCTAACTAACACATCATACGACTCAGTTGTCATAACAATAACAATTGTTCCCAACCTACCTAGAGCTATCAATCGCATAATCCAATTTCATCTGCATCGACAATCTCTCACGTGTCATGAAATGAGACCTATCATAGTTCCACCAAGTGATGTCTGAATCTAGAATGGGCATGGCTCAAGCTCTGACCTTCGAATACCTAAACCAATATATGCTACCTTCCCCAACATCAAAGGTTGGGCACCAAAATCCAACAAAACTCGATCTGTTTATACACCTAGCTCGTAGGACTCACCAATCGGAAAATACCACTCCAATTGTCCAACATATATACACTAGGTGTAAGCTTATCACTATCAATGGCTGGCCGAGCTAGTAATGTGTCCATCTTAGTTGTCGTTGCCTGCCAAGGACTATCCACACCTAATATCACAAGTTACTCCATAGCAACATCCCTCGCCACAAGTTGCCCCACATCAACACCCATACACACCTTGGCACTCGTAGTAGCAACATTCCCACGTTCACACAACGTGGCTGCTAGTTGAAATACAGGAGCTAAGTCAACTCCTGACACCATCAAATCATTCGCCGAAAATGATGGGGATCCCAACACTGAAGTCGCTATCCATGACACTACACTTGATGATACATCCGTGTCCACTACATGTGATGTTGATGCCGTTGGCCCCACTATCGGCTTGATAGGTGGTCTAGGAATCATGGGAGTCCTAATCACTTTAGACAACAAGAATGACTGGGGAAGCCTAGCTTGTCTACCAGCTTCACCCTTCTATGGATCCAACTCCACAATTGCCCCACATGGCTCTAAGGTTCGAGTGACGCCTTTCGTCATTACAATGGACGCCTCAATCTATGTTACACTAGCCATATAAAAAAGATCATCTCCCCCATAAGATGTGGAAACCTCACCTCTTGAATGTGATCGATGTTGGAGACATGCCATGATAACAAGCTTCTATTCCAACTGCTCAATCTTAGTAGCCATAGCTACCTCTATTGTAGGGGGAAGAGTGGCCGCGGGAGGTGCCCCAACCACTGGTGTACCTCTACCACCCCCACCACCTTTACGACCATGAACTCTCTAAGCCGTTCAACCATGACCTCCACCATGACTTGATTTCAACTCTAGGTAAAGGTCAAAACAATACTCACGAGGATGGTCAAACCAGCCACAATTATCACACTAAACATGTGCCAACTAAGATCCATCAGCCAAAGTTTGTCCACCACTCTCCTGTGGACAATCCCTCCGAATATGAACACCATCACATGTCCAACAAGACTATCCTTTCTGCTGACCAGCGAATGAAGGTAACGGTCTTTGTGCACTCGTCCTTTCAAAACCTCAATGGGGTCGTCCCTGACCTCCACAACTCCCACCACCACCACTATGAGGCTGTGAGGTGGATTATTGTCCACGAGAAGTAATAGCTGTATCCCTACTAAATCCAGATGTCACCACCCTCTCCTCCACCATGTTAAGTTCTATCTTCTCAGACAAAGCAGACACATGGGCCAATGTGGGAGAATCGTCACTCATGAGAGTCACATCGCATACTTTTCGTCGCAACTCCTCGTCCATAATCCCATACCAAATCTAGACTGCATGAGCCTCCGTCACCCCTGGGTAACGGTAATCAACCGTCACATTCGAGTGTATGCCTCGCAAAAACTTTCACTACTTTTCTGCTCAAACTCCTGAAAATTCCTCAACTTCTCCGTCTTCACCCCCTGGTAGTTCTTCTTCAACCTCATGAAAAATTCCATGACAAGGTTAAACGAAGGTGGGGGAACAACCTGTGTGCTCGTACTAGGAGTAGACAGCGTAGTAATACCACCATTAACAACACCACCACGAGTAATAGACACATAGGATGGAGACCAATGTTACCTCCACGCCTCAATTTCAATAGCATGATCTTTTCGAAACTCATGATAATCATCCATCGGAGGACCCTCCAAGTGCTGAAACAATCCCTTCCATGTCAAGAAGGGTGAGAACAATTTGGCGTTATGCAACATTTGCATTTCGCACCAAGAATCAAACTCCTGAATGAAGTCCTCCAATTCAATGGTGCCCACTGCACCCAAGTAACGTCGGGGGCCCTTCATGGCCCTAGAACCCCCATCCATATCCCAAATCAATGGGGTCGCACAATTTATGATTTATGAAACACACAACAAATAAATAAGAGATTGAGTACCATGCATACTATTGAAATAACTCCATTAAGGTTGTTTTCACATGTTAAATACAAAGGCATCTCTCCATTCTCACCATTTGCATTGACATTTGTTTTTTTGTTAACAATCTTTTGAACCATATCAACATGAGATCTAATTAAACACACATTCTCATGTCAATAACATCTCGTGTTCAAATAGATACGTTTATACTAAAATATAATAATAGTATGATACAATGTGTAACATGTAATAATTCCTCATTATTTGCACCAAAACAAGGGGGGGAAAAAAAAAACTTTGAGATCACAAAAAAAATTAAAATTACATGTACTCAAAACATTTTACAAAAGATGTAATATAGTACGTAACCATACAAAATTAATTGAACTATCTACATGAAACAACCCAAGGGATTTAACAAGCTTCCAATGGATCATGGTGTAATAAAAAAGCAGGTACACAAACACACACAACCTCAACTTAATAAATCATGAAACAAAGCAACCATATGCTATAGAGTAATGAAATGTGTTGCATCAGGTAGTTTCCGAAAATTTCTCTCCTTTGTGATTGACCTATAGACCTTCAGGGATCAGAGCATTCTGATTTCATTATCTTGAGTTCAACTGGTACTTTAATGGCAGACCCTAATGTGGCAACACAAACCCCATCTTTGGCAAACAAGGACAACAGAAAATACCAGGTGCAACTCTGGTGCAAGTAACATAGACAAAACTAATGTAATTGATACTATTCGGAATGCTTCCTTAAAAAAACTTCCCCACAGCAACAGGCAACAAAATCCCAAAACTAGTAAACTTGGGAGGTTGGCAAAGCAA
>Ga0116231_10002269_pt1 | contig 40175 bp, 27 predicted proteins | sample S1TSphgellanicum_2_FD_89695 | JGI IMG/M metagenome (GOLD analysis project Ga0116231, IMG submission 89695) | Host-associated microbial communities from peat moss isolated from Minnesota, USA - S1T2_Fd - Sphagnum magellanicum MG | ecosystem: Host-associated > Plants > Peat moss > Unclassified...
GTCCAGGGACCAATGAATTCAAGCAATCTTATTGGTCGAAAGCTTTAAATTGGTCCCAAGGCCCTTTAGACGAGGGTCCAAGACCAAAAGGTGGCAAATTGAGGCTAAACCTACATGGCACCTGTATTGGAGGGAAAATCAATTGGTTCTGACCAAAAAAAAAAGACCACTAAAACTGGTTAGAACTTGGGTGACTTTAGACGAGGGTCCAAGGTGCAAGGACCAATGAATTCAAGCAATCTTAGTGGTCGAAAGCTTTAAATTGGTCCCAAGGCCCTTTTAGACGAGGGTCCAAGACCAAAAAGTGGCAAATTGAGGCTAAACCTACATGGCCACCTGTTTTGGAGGGAAAAATCAATTGGTTCCGACCAAAAAACACAGTGCTAAAAGAAGAGCTCCTGAATTGGAGAACCAAGAATCAGGCTAGGGACCAAGGTAAAGTCCAACTCAAGGATTCAATTTGCGTCAAATCAGTCCAAATTGGTTCCTAGGAAATTGGACCCTCGACCCTCGTCTAAAGTGGGTCTTATTAGGGTAGTAGGGTAGTAAGAAATGTGATAGGTTAAGTTTGTTAGAGTGAGTGCCAAGTGGTGTTTCTTCAGGTAAACAAGAAGAGGAACTGGTGGGTGGCCCACCAACCCAGTGGTCAAAACCCACCTAACCCACACCAAGGAGTAGATATAATATCCCTTATGCTGTATTCACACAGAGGTTGTAAAAGGAATAAACTAAAAAGAATAAACTAATTCCCAATGTTATCCCATTTGTACAAAAGTAGAAAAAACTGACTTGGCAAATGATGTGGCATTGGGGTTAAGACGGGGATAAATGGGTTGGGATAACTTAACCTAAAGGTTAAAATATCTTCATTTTTCTTAGATTTGTGATCAAGTTAGGGTGGAATAAGGAGGTTAAATATGACCCTCTTGATTGCAAAGCCCTCATGTTCTGTCACAAGGGCTTCTGATGTTGTTCACTAACATACTCTCTCTCTCTCTCTCTCTCATGTCAGAGAGCACCCAGAATTGTGGGCAGTAACCCCAAAAGAATTCATTCTTTATAATCTGCCCGAATTTATTGGGCAGAATGCAATTTCCAAACTGCCCTAATTTTTTTGGGAGTGTCAGGCTTTTTCCAAAGTGCCCAAAAATGTTTGGGAAAACAAAATGAAAACTTTCATCAACCTTTATAAGGTGCCCGAAACCTTTTCGGGTAGCATAAAATTCTCAAATGACCAAAATTTTCGAGCATCAGAATTTTTCCAGAGTGCTCAAATTCCTGGGCAGGCAATGAATATTCCTGGGCAGCATGAAATTTCAAAATTGCCCGATATGATTTCAAGCATCGTGGAAATTCTTTCTCCCAAATCTTTTTGAACATCCAGGATTTTTTGAGTTCCAAATTCTTTTTAACAGAAATGAATTTTTTTCATGTTATATCATCTGCCCGAAATTATTGGGCAATGTACAAATTCCTAAACTGCCAAAAACAAATTCAAGCATCTTGGTAAACATTTCTCAGGAATTCTTTAGAGTGCCCAAATTTATTGGGCAGCATGGAAAAAATTCCTAAGTTTCCCCAACCTGCCCAAACTTTTTGCATAGTTTGCAAAACCCATCAATAAAAATGTTTCAACCAGTGTTGTGCATGTAAATGGTTTGGGACTTCCACTTCATGTAAGTGTAAGTCCCATAATCAAATTTATTTACACTTTGTGTCAGCATTTAATATTTATTTATATTCGTGTAAGTGTAAATGTAGAACATGAAATGTGTAAGTGCAAGTGTAAAATCATGTAAGTGTAAAAATAAATACATTCATACAATTTTATGCAATCGTGAATAATAATGTAAGCATAAAACAAATACACTTATACAATTTTATATGATCGTGTTAAATAATGTAAATGTAAAACAATGTAAAAAATGTGATTTTTTTTGAGAAAGAAGGATTTCATAATTTTTTGATGATAGGCCAAATGACCCATTGCAAAATAATAATAATAATAATAAATCAAAACATGCACTCATAATTAATTAATATAAATTTGCAAAAAGGTATCATCATTAAGGGCATATAGTAGAATTATCTCTAAAGTTAGGAAAACACAACACTAGGTAGAACCCTGAGCTTGGTCATAAACAAGGTGAGATTCACCCCTCCCCCCCCCCAAAAAAAAAACAACACCTAAACAAAATACATTAGCATTCAAAGCCAGGGGTGGATTTAGAAAACCATCAATTTTTGTGATAAACTAAATACACCTTGTCTTTCCTTTTTTTCTTTCTTAACGCGTACACAGTTGCTACATATAATTGCACTACTCCTACATGTACAACTATTATAATTAGTCTTGAACCTTATGCATCAAATGCTGAGTTTCAACATTTCATACCCAGACTTAATAACATTTTTTTACTTTACGGATACCATTGAAAAGGGGGTTTGGGGTCAAAGGAGGCCCAAATTGTACTAAAATCTTTAATATATACACTTACACACCACCAAAACATTTACACAGGTCCCTGTAAATGTATTTGACAAATATTTACACTGGCCTCATGGAAAGTGTACATGTAAGAATATATATATACATGCCAACAGTGTAAGTTCAAAAAGTTCAGATGTGTAAGTGTAAATGATTTACACTTACATAGGATTTACACATTGTATATATGACTATTGACACTTACACGCACAACATTAGTTTCAATTTAAGATTAAATTAACCTCATCATACTATTTTGTGTATCCCCTTTGTGTGAACAATAGAGAGGTTAAGTTTATTCCTTAAATATTAATTGTTGTAACCCCTAAATCAAGAAACAATTAAATGAAATTAAAATATCCTTACTAACCCTTTGTGTGAGTCTAGTTTTGTAAGTGTAAGATCCATCACATTTTTGAGGCATAAACGTATACACCTCCTCTTTTCTAAGAGGGATATTCACCAATGTAAGGCACATTCCAAATACACTATGAAATTTCTCTAAATGCTTTAAGATTTTTCAAAGGATCTTTAAATACAATTTTGAGTCTTGTTGTACTTGGTGGGTTCGCTAACACATATCGATAAATGGGAGCCATTGCATTTTGGAAATTTCTCCTCTTTCTTTTGTCTCCGTTTAGAACATTAGATTGCATTTGAAATAATGCAAGTCGAAATATTGGTTGAATTGCATGTGAAGAAATAGGCATTGAATGAAAAGGAACCGTGTGAAGTACATGTGCAAACAAAATGATTAGACATACAAAGTGAATTCATGGTAAAAAGAACTTGAAATTTTGTCAGAGCATCAATGTCAAAGTGTAGTATAAGGAGACTACATTGATGAGGTCTAGAAAGGAATCAAGCATTTTTCTACAATAATTTGTCAAAAAATGACTATGTACATGGTGTTAGGCTGACTTATTCTTGGCATCATGTGTAAATTTGTATTTTAATTCATGTCCAAGTTCTAAGTGTGAACGAAGTTGTCTTGAAGACCATATTGACAATTTATTATCACATGATAGCTTGGAAGTTGAAGGAACCTTGCTCAAAGATTATAGTAACAATCATAAAATTAAAATTTTAAGATCAATTTAACTATTAGAGTGTATTCCATAATTTTTTTAAAATGATTACAAGAATTATATTGATAAATTTTGATTTTTAAAATGACAACTATTTATTGTGTAGAATCATTTTAAATATTACAATATACTCTTTGTCATTGTAGACTTTTAAGAATAATAATTTAACCATTTTACTCTTTTCTTTTTTTACAACTTATAAATCATAGGTATAATTAATAAAAATATGAACTAGGTAATGCAAATGGCATCGTAATACTTGGGTATCTTTAATTTTTGAATTAACATTATATAACCTTGTATTAATTGAGAGCTTTTTCCTTTGGCCACAAGGTTATAATAATTATGGTATTCAAAAAAATATTATTTCAATACCTTTTCAAACAATCACCTACATGGACATGAAAAAGGCATATTAACATGTGGTTTTAATGTCCCTTTTCATGTCCATGGTATATAGTAAAATCAAATATAATGAAAATCAATTGGAATACATGTGAGAACCACATGGGAACATACGAGGTAAATTAAAAAGGGGAAGCAAAGATTTTGCTCAAATTTGGAATCTTGTTCAAAGTGTACACTCATGATCATTAAATTATATATATATATATACATTCCATTAAATTTTTTAAATGGTTATAAATTTTATATTGATGAAACTTATTAGAAATATTTTTCATGGAAGATGAGTTTTAAAATATTAAAATAGATTATTGTCATTGTAGATATTTAGAAATAACAATTTATCTATTTTATTCATCTATTTAATTACAATACATAAATCATAGGTATAAATAATGGAAATAAGAGTTAATTCAAGTGGCACCATAATAATTGGATTTTTTTTTTTAAAAAGTTGAAATTATATTTAATTATAAAATCTTAGAATTGACATTATATAACCTTGGATTAATCCAAAGTTTTGTTCCTGACCATGGGGTTCTAGTTTATTGTGAGACTTGTTTTGAAATTTTCTAAATTTCTTTAATGCATTTGTGAGTTGTTATATTTTTTATCACATAAAATCATTAATGTTATACCCTTGATAATGAATTTGACATTTTAACTAGTTAGTAAAAAAACTTTCAATGTTGCATTACTACCAACCAATGATTTTAGTTGGTGATCATGAGGTGGTTTCAAGACTATCCTTGTAATTTTTAATTCACAATGAAGATTTTTTAATGAAAGATTTTCATATGACATAAAACTCAATGCCTTTGTTTGTCCAATGATAATGATCATTAGTCCAAATCATTCATAGTTTATTTTTCCCATTATTTTATGATTTTATATTTTTCAATACATCAAATTTGATTGGTGCAATAATTTCTTTGAAATTATTAAAAGAAAAACATAAAAGTTCAATCCATATGAACTCAACCTACGACCGACCTTTGCACAATCAAATGCAAAGAACATAACTACATGTGAACAAATTACCTTCAAGTTCATTTGCTCAACATTGCCTTAAGTTTGCATATCCGTGCCATTAATTCCGATGTTGAATTGTAAAGATACGAATCAACACGCAACCTTATACTACCATCAAGTTTGTATCAACATGCCAACATGCTCTGATAATGTCAAAAGCAAAGGTTGGTAGATGTTATGAGGCCTCGATGTTTGATGTGAAAGGTCCAATGTGTGAGTAGAATCCAAGATTTTTGCGTAGCCAAATCTGACTATAAACAACATATGAAACTGAAAAAACTTAAGCATCCTTCTGTGTCGTTTGCTACCTACTGGAACTTTATACAGAAATCAGGTGATCTTTTTGTGAAAATTTGATGACTAGATTACACGGTGAACACTTTTCTTTGGCCAGGAAAAAAAGAAAGTCACCTGGCAAAGTTTTGCCAAAACAACAACAAACGTTATACCACATCCAAATAGTGTGCAAGTTATTGTCCCATTCCCAATTATAAACCTGAAAATACTGAACAATGTGAAGTGAGAGATCCATTAATGTAATCACATAACCCAATCGTTCTGACCAATCAACAATAAGCATACTCCCTTACTTGCTTGCCCTCTTGGAGAGCTCTGTATCCAATGCATGTCCTATGCATATTTGCAGGTCCAAACTCAAATTGACACTATACTTACTGCATTGTACTGTGTACACACTATTATTTTACAGGCAGTGGAGATGCTCTCAGTCTATGATAATAAGACCTTGAAACAAAACAAATCTTGGAAAAAAAAAACCCGTCAACTTGGATACATACACACTCCCCAACACAGAGGTAAGCAAATGTGCAAGATTGTCTAGGAAACATAGCAGAGCAAATTTATTACTAGTAACCCATGAAAAGCTGTCAAAGCTGTCAATTTACCCCAACAAAGAACCCTGCATATTTGTCACCCTCACAACAGAAACCCTGACATTTTTGTAACCGGCAACTATTACAGCCCTTGTGACAGTGAGGTTATCTGTCAAAATTGCCAATGGGGTGATCTCCTCCCTATCCACCAAAATCGTACAAAACTGGGGAGACACCACAGGACAGTAACCTACACTTATTATCCTTCAAAATGTCCTGTGAGACAGGAGGTTTGATCACTTTAACAAGATGGGAAAGTGCACTTGAGAACCACATCATCCTTCCAAAGACCACTACATTTATTACTAATGATCAGTAGAGAAGTTCATCAAAAATAGGGTCGATGTTCTTTCCCCACTTCTCATCATACAGTTTCAACAGCCTTTCTGCTGGGGTCACACCTGCAATCAACAATTGCAACTAGCTTTAGGCCTAGAAACCTGCAAAGAAAACTCATGATGCATTGTGTGCCAGCTGTAACCAACAACCCTCTGACAACAGTCATCACAAACATTTCCTCTTGCTCCCATGTACATAGGATTTTGGTAGCCAGATATTCCTTAAAAACCAAACTCCACAAAATCAAAATTCACTCCAAATCCAACAACCCAAAGTGCTGCTACAAATCACCATGGTGCTTTCTACCCAAATGACAATCAGGCTTCTCATAGTACTTTATACACCTCAACTTCAGAAATTGTTGGATATCATCATCATCAATGTCAACTTGAGCAAACAAGGGGAATTTGAGAAGAAGACTGATTGGTACCAGTTCTGGCAGTTTCTTCAATTTCATTTAAAAAGCCAACCTCCTTATATCCTCTTCTCAACAACCCATCCTGCTCCAACAACACAGCAGTCCAATTAATAGAAGTGAGTTTCACTTCAGAGCATAGTATTTCAAGAGTGCCTACTGCAGGTGACTATTACTCCAAACATGGCAACTATCAAGAAAAACTGCTTATCATTACGGGAAGCTCCAAAGCAGCTCACAGCAACATAATTGGTGTCACAAAGTAAAAATTCCCTAAAGATGGTAGAGGACTGTAAAAGACCAACAGACCTTTGAAAGTTTGTAGACATCCTGCGCCACATGTTTCAAGAGGCCATCCCGAAATGGAACTTGTAGACCCTGCTGTGGCACCTGTTCCTCCCCACAACAGTCCTGATAAGACACAATTGCAGACCCCAGTTTGTTCCAGTCTATCTAATATGCTTTAGAATCCTTTGCTGGATCCCAGAAACTAATGAAGACTACAGTTCCTCTGCAGACAGATCTGATTTCATATGCCCCTGAAAGATCACTGCTTCCAGATGGACAAAGAAAAAAAACATACAAAAAACCTTTAATGGCCACACAAATTTCAAAGAAGTAGGCACTTGCAATTGATTAAGTGAATCTGTAAATAACTGCTGTATGCCTGACTAATTTACAACTTTCAGTTTAGAGAGGGACCTTCCTCCGGAGCGTAGCTCGTTCCTGATCTGTCCAGTCACTGATGATATCTAGTGCTCCTTGTAGTGACTCCTCATCATACAACAAGCCCACCTATGTCCACAATAATGTCATTCAGACTGCAGGCATTCTGCCATATGCCAACTTTGGACAAACATCATACATCTGTATACCCTCTAAAAAGTTAACAATAAAATATACATCTTGCTTCATTCAGATCAGCCACACTTGCCACAAACAGTAACAGAACACTGTAAAATAAGAACCATAAGCCTCATATTGTAAGTTTGTCATATATGGCATCTGAGTCTAAAGATTGCAACAATCTACCTCCCAATCTAACTTGTGAATTGTGGGCAAACAAGCTCACCCAAGCATGGCAGGACACCAATACAAGGGAATCAAGAAGCATGTTGTATACATACCCAGAAAGCAGGCAGAGCACACAATCGACGCCATGGTCCTCCATCAGCCCCCCTCATCTCCAAGTAACGTTTTAACCTGACCTGCACCTCACAAAGGTCAGAATAGAATATAACATATGTTAATGTGTGTTAACAAGATGTTGCTTCATTAAAAGTTGAGCGCATGACACAAGTATGAAAGCAATTTCAGCAAATTGAGCACCTCTGGAAAAATGGTGGTAAGATGATTTTCCCAGTCATTCAGGGTAGGAAATTCTCCTGGCAGAACAGGCAATTTCCCTGCCATGAAATCCTGCACAACAGGATCACACCCCCCTACCTATGCATTACATAACAGTTTCTAGACTAGCTTATCTTTCAAGCATCACAAATTCTGACAGCTTTGACAATTTGTTGGTTCTAGTCACCAATCCAGGTTGCACCGTAGTGCTACACAGCCACTTCAAATAAACCACTTTCCCAGAAGTGTTAATGGAAGTCTCTCAACAGGACCATAAAACTGCTGCATACACATCACCTTTAGCTACTTCTTTTAAAAGCATGAGTATAAAAGCATGAATGGAATTTTAATTCTGGTTCACATACTCTGAAAGACAGGCCACTGCAATCCACATAATGCTTTTTGCGGTATACAAAATACATGGGCACATCAAGAGCATAATCCACATAGCTCTCAAACCTGCAGCCAGACACTCCTCATTACTCCTGTCTGAATCAGCTTAAAAGCAAGAGTATTCGTACCAAATCAATGACATAATACCATGGTACTTTCCACTGCTGCCATGGCACTAACTACTGTTAAATCTCATCCAAATGGGGAAAAGCCATATATGAACTTTGAAGAATGAAGCTAATTCCCACAATGCAAATGGACATGCTTCACTATAACCTCAACAGAATGTGATAATCAAAATAATAGCCTAATGCATACCCAAAATCACCCTTGAACACAAATGGAAGGTCGCCTGTACGGTTGTTGTCTACATCAGTCCATATGTGACTGCCAAAGACCCCCAAATGTAGGAAACTTGACAGATGAGTAGATGTGCATGTTGTTTAAAAACCACTGACCAGATAATCATAAGAGGTCTGAGTCCTAGGATCACCACAGTCATCAACAGCATTGCATCCTATACAAAAATGATGCAATACCCCAAGGTCACACAAAACAGAACAGAACCAGAGAACCTCACCTTCTGAAGCTGAGGTAGCCATTTGGCTTTCCATCAGTGAATGGTGAATTTGCAAATAGTGCTGTTGCAATCTATCAGAAACGTGACAGTCAAGTTAGGAGTCAGGATACAACATTAAAAAAAAGTTGAACTTATAATTCTCTTCTACCAACCTAAACAACACCACTGCCACCCACAAACTCAGATAAAACAGAGCAATGATCCAAAATCAAATAGAAAGTTTGTCACTGGGCTACATCACCACACAGCACGTACAGGCTGTAAAGCAAGGCCAACTTGAAACTTCCTTCTCATATCCTCCTCAGTCTCAAAGTCCAGATTCACCTGCTCAATACCATCAATTTTTTTGAAGGATGTCCAAAGAACAAGGATAGCTATGTGGATCATTTGTAGTGTACTTGTTACTCCAGAAAATAGGGAACCACTCAACTGTTTGAAAAATATGCTCCATCCTACATGAAAGAACCCCTCCTTCTAAATTGCATTGATAAAAGCCCTTTCTATTTGAAGAAGAATGCAATAATGTCTGGCTTTCAAAGCCCCCACTTTGCATGAATGATCAACCCAGTCACCCTCAGTCTCATTGAGGTCATGGTGTTAGGCACCTGAACAAGTACAACCACCGATGGGGTTGGCACAAGAGCTAATGCATGTTGAATGCTGTACTTCAGAAATAGTAGACCTAAAATGATGATGAACATGGACAAAAAAGAAAAGAGCAAACAAAAGTACCTGCACAGTACATGTTCGAAACATCATGTCTAGACCATACTTGCCCACTTTTGGCATATAGTTACGCATTATTTCATACCTGCCCTGTTCCAAAGCAGGTTGAACTCAATTTAAAGAATGTAACACAAAAAGTCAGAGGCTAACCCACTGTCTGAAATCTCCATACCCGCAGAAAAGGCCAGAATCAAGCAAGAAGACTCCTAATCCCAATTTACTACTAATCCTGATCCTCAACAATAAAACGGTGATAAAACTTTACTTTCATTGACATAGACCTTTCCCATGCAACCTGCATGTTATTGCTGGCTAGAACTCCCATCCACTCAGATTATGGCTATGTACATCACTTGACATGGAGAACACATTGTTGTGGGAAGAGTAGGAATTTTTTCAAAAGCTTTCGTTTCTAGGGCATATGTTCAAGAGAGTGGGAGACTGTAACTAAAAAGTATTAAGAGAAGTAACAAACAGTATGAGAGTGGATAGTATAGAATTTCCACTGAGTATGAAGAGAGGAACAGGACCCACAGGGAACAGGAACAAGCTGCCAAACAGCGGACTGCAGAGGTCTGAAACTCTGCCCACAACCTAGGACCTAGGATTTAGGTTCATGATTTCAAATTTAAAGGATCTAAAAATACATTCTCCAAGCCCCAGGTACATATCAGTGACCTTGACAGATATGTAAAGACACCTTGGGCATGATAGGAATGGCATCCACTGGCCATTTGGGCTGGACGCCAATGCCTGCAAATCCAAGTCCAAGCTCCTCAGCCACTGCCTTCACCTGCATATTGAACCATCTCAATTGCCAAACATACATCATGGCACCAATACAGAATATCTATTACAGAATTTCCAACATTTATCTAGCACTGGTCACTGCAGGCAGACACTTCCTGAGACCATTACTTTCAAAGACATGGCAGCCTTCAGCTGTGCATATCAAAAGAATACGGTGTGTCATACATCAAACTATAGCATGTCCAAGCTCTGCACATTGTCACAAGCACACCAGAAACACTATGCCAGTGAAATACAGCCATGGTAACTTTGACAGTGGTGTACACAACATGAAAGGAGGATGTTGCCATCAGACCTGATATAAATGAGAGTTGACCTCTGCACATGTCTGATGCAGCGTATCAAGTGGTGCACCACTCAACTCAAACTGACCCCCAGGCTCCAGTGAAACACTCTGACCATCCTAATCACTCCCTCCACAGACACACCAATTCCTCAGTCAACGCCCCACCTGGATTCACCATGCAATGATACGCAAAATTTGAAGACCTGGGAAGTTGTAACTTGTTTTCCACTCACAATTGAGCTTGGCCAGATCCAACTGCCCTAAGATTTTACAATGAGGCAACAAAGAATACTAACCAGACATTCACATGACATGAACAGCCTTGCTGTTCAAAAACACGCAACTTTAAGAACTGGTTTTCTAAAATGTAGGTCTTAACTCTTACAAATTTGAGGCCGATAATCTTATTGTCTTCCAGCACTCTCTCCCAATCAAATCGCTCAGCCATTCCATCAAGAAGCTGTGCAATCTGTTCATAGGTTATGGGCTTCAGTGTGTCCAGTTGAAACCCAAACTTCTCATGCTCTGTTCCAATCCTACATAGCTCAATCCAACCCCATTTAGTCATTTCCTTTGCCCATCATCCCTTAACAACAATATACCAAGCACATAATCTTCTTTTGCTTTCTCTACTGAAATTCTGCAATTGAAGGTTGTGTACTTCAACCCTACATTTTAACCAACCTTAAGGAAAAAAGCCAATGTGTCTGTGAGTACAGATTGCAGTAAGTTCTGTCAGGTGCAACATATACAGCTAAGGTCTGTCCAGCTGGGCATTACAACACATACAAGTGACTATCTATCATGACTTTGACCCTTTCATGAAAGTATCACACAAAGAAGCAAAAACAGACCCCATCCTGCACACATCAGCACATGGATCCACGACAAAGAGCATCCATTTTCAAAGAGATCCAAACAAATTTCCTGTGATTACTGGGAAATGAGGGAAGTCCTCAGGGAGAGGAGAAAGGCAGACCTCCACTTTTCTTTAGGCTTACATCCAGATGCAAGATAGGCAACCAAGTCCTGTTTTGTCAAAGGCTCAGTTCGCACTGCTAGCTCCTCAGCTGGTGGACTGGCAGCGACAATCTGTGACTTCCGGCCCACTCTCCATCGTCCCGCTTGAGATTCTTTTTTATCAAGCCGTAAGTCGAGAACTAAACCCCTAAAGCACTCGGCTGCTCTACCCGGCAACAGCGCATACTCCCCTTGCCATATCCTCTGTTGTCTGCCTGCATTCACCAGAGACTGCCTGCTCGACCATGCACCAAAATCATACTTCGTGGCAGAAGACACAGCTGCATGTGCTACCGCCATATCAAATGCATGTGCTGCGGTATCCAATGCCTTTTTTCACACAGCTGCGGTAATACCACGACGATCCATTACATATAAAACACGCAACAGGAACCATTCTGAAGGAATTAGGGCACATCAAGTGTGCATCAACCACTAACAAAAGAAAGTTTATTGTAATGCTCACTTCTGTGTCACTCACACGGCGTTCAATAGCCACGAAAAAACCTTGCAAAAATCCAGAAGCAAAGAGTACATCCAGGATACGAATTAGGTGAGTTCCCTGAAATTCGAACAGAAAGACACAAATCCCTCCCGTTTCTGCAGTCAACTTCCAGCAGCAAGCACAAGAGAAAAATTACAGACAGGAAAAGAAAAAACAAGCAACATACGAAAACTAATTATCGAAGGAAAACAAACGAAGAAAAAGGAAAGAGAAAGTACCTTACAGAAAGGAAAAAAAAAAAAAAAAAACCCCCCCCCCCCCCCCCCCCCCTCCCCCATGATAGAAACAAAGGCCCTCTTCTTGTGTGTATGTTTTTTTCTCCTTCCAACTTCAAGGTGCCCAACCCATGTTTGGGGTCAATTCCCAAAGGAATTTTAAACCAAAAACATGTTAAAATAACATCATAATTATAAGGTGAGCTTCTTTAACACACTAGAAAACACCCCCCAATTGTAATTCCTACCCATTGCAACAAAAGAAAACTTTACAAAAACAACAATAAACCAACATGATAATTTGCCATACCAAACTTTATGAAGGACATCAATAAACCAAATGCAAATAACATGAATTTAGTTGTAATACAACACAATTATATCAAACTTTTGGTGATTCAAAATATTATTCACTTGCAACAATCCAAGCCCAAAATACAAATGCAAAACCACAACACAAAAAACCATGGGCAAAAAAAAACTTGCATAGCCCATAAAAATTACAAAATAAAAAAAAATCGCATGTTTTGAAATTTCAAATCATCAAAAATGATTTGAAAACCCACAACTTGGGATTATATCCCAAACATTAAATAGTTTGAACCCCATTCACAAATGAACCAATTTCAAGCTAAATCACAATTGATAGCACTAACCCAACTTAACTAGGGAATTAAATTAACAATCCTAACATATGATTTTGTCACAAATTGTGTGATAGTCTAAATTTTGTATCATTTTCATGTATCCATGTAATTTATGGATTCAAGAAGGTTTATCATGGGAGTTTGGTTTTTAGGTGGGTTGAAAATAACCTTTGAAATTTCACTCATTTGACAAAATTCCTTTTGGCAAGCAAATACAAATCATATACTTAGGCCCATAAAAATTTCTTAATTTTTTGCATTCCCCCATCCACCTTTTTTGTGCATGCTGAATAGTAATTATCTTTTCTTTCAAATTTTATAAGGAGCAATCTAAGGATGAGTATTTAAGTAATTCTATTGGGAAAACACTACTACAATTCATGGTTTTTCAAAAGGTCTAAGTTGACTAAGTTTTTTTTAACTACTCGACATGTACATATTGATTACTGGCCTAGGGTTTGAATGACATGTGTATTTTTTTTATTAGTGAATTTGATAAAAAGACCTATTTGATTATCTATCAAATTGAACATCTAGTCAAGTTGGACAAAAAAATGACAACCTTGGTCAAAATGGCCAATGGCTTCTAGTCAATTGGAACATTTAATCAAGTTGGACGAAACAAAATGACATCCTCAATCAAAATGGACAATGGTGTTTTAGTCAAATGGGACATCCTACATTACCTAATAGGTAAAAATAGCAACAAATTAGTTTAGGTAATAACCGAGGCCTATCTACATACCAACTTATTTACTTGACGCGTTCCTAAGTTCCTAGTTAAACCCAAGATGGGCCTAAGTTACTCAAACAACGAAATTGTGAGGAACTCAAGGCCTGTTCCCAGCTCTCAGCATTAGAAAGGGTAGAGGGGCATGCTGAAGCTCCGAAATGGGACTAGGAAGAGTGACAAGCTTTGGTTATTTACTCGAACCTACATCAAACCAACCAACAAGTTGGTTAGTTCACCTTCTAGAGCACCTTTAATGCTAGGACAAGCCACGGGCAACTCTGGACTCACAAGACTCACCATGGCCCGGATTCGTGGGAAGCCACCACCTTCCCCCATATAATATTTTCTACACCTCTCCGCGGCACCCACATTTGAATGGCTTTTTGTCCCGGGATTCCCAAGGAGGAGTCTCGAAACTTTGGGAGGTCATAACTTTTTGCTCAGACCTCTGATTGGGATGAAGTTTAAAGCAAACTTGTAGCTCTCCTCGAGAGCTTTCCAACGGTGTGTCGTACTCCACCTGCATGCACCAAGGTCAAGTCGATTCCCGACTTTTAATGGTTGGGAGTCAAATTGCCAATTTGACTTTCGGCCTTTCTTTTTGCCATAACATGTGTTACAAATGTCCAAATGGCCCATGTGAACCCATTTTCGACATCTACACTTCGATAGCTTTCCAATGATATAAAGAACACCCCAATGTGAGGTTTTTTGACCTCTTCAATCGAACTCTGAAGTTTTGGGAGTCCCAAAGGACTCCCAAGTCCCAATTTCGAGAGTGTAAGTTTCATCCTCACACTCTCTCAAAGTAGGGTTGCGACATTACTTATCTACCTAATTACCTACTACCTAGACCTACTTCCTATGACTTAGCTACTTACATACTTGCCTACATACTTACCTCTTACAACCTACTTACCTACCTACCCACTTATTTATTTACTTACCTACCTTGTGCTTCACACCTATCTAAATTTTCCCACCTACCTTTTACCTACCTAACTACTTGTTACTTCCTATTTATTACTATTTACCTACCTATTTACCTACCCCTTTTACGACTAACCATCATGAAATTTACCTATTAATTACTTAATGTGAAATAAACAAGTGCAATAAAAAAACTTGACAAATTTTGTCAACTTTGGAAAGTGTAGTCCACTGATAAGGACTTGGATCATTATTGGGAAGGTGAAAGGTTCAATTATTAATATTTGCAACCTATATATATGCTTAAAAGGTTAAGATAGATAGGTTAGATTAGGTTAAGAAGGTTAAGTTAGGTTAAACTAAGTTTGGTAGGCTATTACCTACCTAAGCCTATATATTACCTACCTACCTACCCAAAAAAAAAATTGTTGATAATACACAAAAAAATAAGGTAAAAATTTGACCAATCAAATGGTCCACTATCCACCAATCAAAATGACCAATCAAATAGTCCAACATCCTACTAGCCAAAAAGACCACCTAAACACACTAGACAAGTCCAAATTGACAAGATGGTATTTTTTATTGGATTTTCTAATAAATAAAACCATGAATTGTAATAATGGGGATGGAATAGGCTTTGTAGAAAAAAAGGTTAGGTTTGAAAATACCATACATTAAATACCCCCCAATGGGTTTTGTTCAAAACCTACTTACAATTTAATGCATTGTGTAGTTCATGTCTTCCAAGATCAACATTTGTCCTACTTAAGGACAATTTTTAATATATGTATTTCGTATTAGGGTCAAACCCATGACTTTAAAATAATAAAAATTATTACCCACCACCAACATTTTGCAACAATAATATCCTTTTTTGTATTTGTTTAATGATTTTACAAAACATTTGTCAAACCTCGTGTAAAACCACATGTGACCAACGTCATGAATTTTATAAATGCACTACTAATGTTCATTAAGGGGTATGTTGCATTTTCTAACATGGGTTAGAACAACATCATTGCTTTTATTATATAGATTCCAAATTTCAATTTAAGGCGAAAGCACATTAAACCCCCCAAGAATTGTAATCATATGTATTTAAATAATTCTACAATTAAGTTTTTTGGTAATGCATGGACATCAAGGTGTTTGCACACTACATTGACCTTATATGGACATCAAAATGGTAGTTTTTCATGTATTTCTTAGATACAAAAAACAAATAAAAAATCATTGAAATAATTTTTAAAAAGGGACTCACTTATCTAAAGCTATCATAATCAACCTTCCAAGAATGAAAAAATCAAATCAAAATTGTGAATAGCCAATAAGTAATGGACTTTTGAATTTTGCTCACTTTTTTGTCACACTTATAACACTTATGGATATGGACTTTTATCTTATAATGTGTTAGTCTTATGTGTTTGAAACTTTGGGATATTGGATGAATTATGTTTAACAAACTAAAGATCCATTGAATGAATGGAATGTGAATTTTAATTTAAATTTATGGACTTTTTAAAATCCCAAAAACTATAATTATTTTTAAAGCCCTTTTAAGCATTTAAAAATAATTATTTTAAAAAATTCTTTTGTGATATTTTTTATGTCTTATAACATCATGATTTGAAATTGGAAATGGAAAAAATGTTACTTTCAATATCATCTAAATATTCATATTTTAAGCCTATTTTCAACTACATTAAAAAAGGATTTTGAAAAGGGACTTTAATTTGCTAAAATTGTGACACCCTAGTGTGCTTTCACCCATGACATTTTGGATTATTTTTACTTGTTTTAATTATATTTGATTAGCTTTAAAATTAAAGTAGTCAATTTTTAAAATTTTTTAACAAACATTGAAAAAATTGAATTTATTTGTACCAAAATAATACATGTCACAAAGTTTGAAATTTTACACATATAATATTTCAAAACTAGGGTTGTGTGTGGAATTTTTGGGTGAATTATTTAATGGTGAATGATATTAATATACATCAATTAAATCTAGGACAATTTAGAAGTTTAAGTTTTGATGTATCTTTTTGCATTTTTTTAGTAATAAATAAATCATAATATCTTTTTTTTTAATTACCATATGAAAGAGGTGGAAATTTTATAAATGGGCATTTCAATATTTTTTCAATTTTCTTTCATTTAGTAATGTTTCATGAATCACAAACATGAAGCTTATATACATTGATTTTATTTAGTTTCTTTTCATCTTTAATCGTTGGATAAAGATTAATTTTGATTCAAAATGAATTTTGGTTCCAAAATATTGTCATACAAATTCTAAGAATTTTATTACCCTGAGCTAATGGATGCCCATGTGTAGATTTTGGGTGCACCCATCCAATTGATGGGTTGTTTTGACGTCTACCCATCTACTTGTTGGGTTTTTTGTCAAAATATGAATGTTGGGTAACTAATTTAATCATGTTTCTATATCATTTATTTATTTTGGGTTGTCACTTGCTTTTTTGTATCATGAGGTTCCATATCACTATGAAATGTAAAAATCAATTCATGTAACTAATTTTTTAAATGGATTTTGTTTGATAAACATAAAAATATTTAGCTTCAATTCTTTTAAATCTAATTAAAATGAGATTCTTAAAAAATTGAGTTGAAAGATTATGCAAGAATTGATAAAAATAAAACACATCTATTTTAAATAAATTAAAATGTTAATATAAAATTCGTTTTTGATATATAAATGTATTTAATTAATTTGATGTTATTTTAAAAACTTCAATAAGGCATTGAAGAAGGTTTAATAACAAAAATCATAATGAAATTAATTTTTAATTGATTTTTTAAAATATAATTGTTGCCTTTTATTTTATAAAAATATATTATTGCCCTCAAATAGTAGACATGCATGTATGATTTTAGCTTTTACCAAGTATGTATGGGGCAAACACAACTAATTTGCTTTTGTTTAAGATAGTTAAAGGGTGGCATCAAGATTTCAAGTAAATGTATTATGATATTTGTTATACATCACTTCTTTTGGTCAAAAGTGGTTCACCCATAATGTGCTTTCATCCTTTATCAATTTGCTTATCTATAATTTGTGAAGTGCATTTTGGTAAAATGATGGGGTGTTTGACTAACAATTCTAGATTCCTAAAGTCAATCAATATTCACAAACTTATATTGTGACAGTTTTGTCAAAAATCATGTCATGAAAGTTTGTGTTTACTCATCATGATGTTAATATGAATAATTTTTTTATTGTGTCAATGATATTTGTTTGTTTGTTTTTAGATAATCTTATGACAATTTTTTGTTTACAATGTTTACTCATCACAATTTCAAATTTTTTGACAATTTGTGAAATTATTTGCTCAAATTTGTCATGACAACTTTGTGTGTGTGTTTATTGATCGTGTTTTAACAATAAATATGATATTTATTTCATCACAAATTTTCTAGTGGCAACTTTTTTGTGCATTTATATGTTTACTCATGTTTTGAAATTCTATGAAATCATTCATTGAAATTTGTCATTAGTAAATTATGTGTTATGTGATATTCATGTTGCACTTCACAATTTGTGTTTTTATGTTGTTTGATAAATTTTATGTTGCAAACCAATTTTGTGTCAAAAATGTCTGTTCGAGCAAGTCTAGAAAACAAAATATACATGGATCCCACCATGCTTATAATCATCTTGCTAGTGGGGGAAACAAGATCAATTCACTAACAATAATATTGCTGTCATGGTGCTGACCCCAGCAGCACGTTAAACTACTCCAACTGACCCAAGTACTCACCCAAGTGTGAGATGAGAACAACACAAGCAGGTCAAACAAAGACTTTAGTGATTCTTCTCACCGAACTGGAAGCCTGAAATTTCGGTAGCAATTTACTCAACAAGACCCCACCACAAGTAGCTGGTAGTAGATCTGGAACTCGTGTTTCGAGACTTTAGATTTGATCAAATTAGAAATGAATCATACCAACTTAGACTTTTTCGATCTCAGAGATATGTGTGTGTGTGTGTGTGTGTGTGCACATGTGTCATGAGTTGAATCAAGCTTAATATTCACAACTAGACTTTCAAATTACTGAGAAAAGTTCTAGTAATTAATATTAAGTGTAATTGATCAGGCCAGAATATTGATAATCAGCTCAAAAAGCTTCAGTGAGACTCATACGACCCAGAAAGAAGAAGAAGAAGAAGAAGAGAGACTTTGTCGAAAATGGATACTTCGTGAGGAGCTCCTTGCCAAGTCTAATTAGAGTAATGGTGTCTACAATCATGATCTTTCTCCAACTTTTCCTTCAGATATTTTCTCCTTTTTTTAGGAAGATTTTTTTTTTGGCGGTTTGAACAACAACTTTTTTGTATCCGAGCTGTGCATTTATGTTAGTAGTCGGTTGTAACTAGATTCTAGCACCTAAGAGCATCCCCAATGGTGCTCAGTATGTAATTCTGGATAGTAAAATTAAATGTCTAAGTTTAGCTGTTTTTGTTTGGCAACCCCACCAATAAAACTGAAACTGGAACTGCATATACGTGGGGAACTACTAATAGCAAACCACCTGGACCAACCATTATGATTGACCAATTAAAAATATACTAATAGCAAACCACCTGGACAATCATTATGATCGACCAATTAAAAATATACTAATAGCAAACCACCTGGACCAATCATTATGATCGACCAATTAAAAATATTGCACCTCAGTCAGGTTCAATTTATTACACTCTCGTTTTTGGAGGTGCACATTTGTGTTGCGCCTTTTACCAGCCTCCACAAGCTGCACGAATGTCGTGCGAAAAAATCAATTTCATGAGCTAAACTGGCACATTTTGACTTTTTCGCAATAAATTGGATCGTCTAGAGTCACATACTGAGCACCATTGGAGATGCTCTAAGACTGGTATGGCTGTACCCACTACCGTACCTATGACCGACCCATATGGCCCTTCTTTTGCTGGCTATATATGTAGCCAAAATTCTGTATTAAAAAATTGAAAGTGCTAAAATCATGCATTTTTTGAGATTTTCAGTAGCCATAATTTGATCAAAATTTAAGAAAAATCATCAGATTTCTAAACAATGTTCAAGTAGGTAGCCAAAAATATAGAAGGATGTTTTTAAAATTTTACTTTCATATTTAGTTTGACATCAAATTTGACTAAATCTTCCTGTAGATCATCATCACTTTGACTACAACACAAAATTTCCAAAAAAAAAAAAACCCCCATTGATTCAACACCTTCAAATTGAATCTACCAAAATTTAAACAGTTGAGTAATAGGTACGCAAAGTACACCTTGTACCATGCAGTTAGTTGGGCTTCACATTGCTACATTGGGACCAGTGACAATTTTCCTTCTTATTATGTTCCCATAGGATGATCAATATTTCATCATTACTTATGTCAATGTCAAATTTAGTTGTTACACACTACCAGTGACAATTTTCCTTCTCATTATCTTCCCATATGTTTCTCAATAATTTATCATTATTCAAGATCAAATTTAATAATAGTAAAGCAAAGGGAGTTCAATTTTCAACAAATTTTAACAAATGTCAATAAAAAGTTTGTTTTTGGTCAAACATTTAACCTCTAGCGAGATATTTTGTGCCAAACATTAGTCATAGGGGGCACGGGTACTAGCTAGTGCATATGAAGAAGAAGTACGTTCCAAGGTTCAAGCTGTGGGACCGACTTGACTTGCCATCCTTATCTGTAGCTCTGAGATATGCATCACCCAACTCCATCTCCATTGCTGCTGGGGGAGGGGTCCCAGTGCTGCTTTTATTACTTTCCTAAATTTCCTTTTTGGGAGTTTCCCATGTTGTCAGCCATACCGGGTTTCAGGTGGGTTGATTGGAACTGGAATCTCCACCAAGGGGGAGAGAGAGAGAGAGAGAGAGAGAGATATCATGCAGCATACTATGTATGTGGTCTACTAAATTCTTCCAAATATGTACAAATTAATTTCTATCACGACAAACTTTGCTTTGGCAAAAGCTAGACTACCAAATTGAAATTGCAAAAGGAATGGAAAGTTCTCTCTCTACCAAATTGAAATTGCAAAAAAGAATGAAAAGTTCCTTTTCTACCAAATTGAAATTGCAAAAGAATGGAAAGTTCTCTCTCTACCAAATTGAAATTGCAAAAAGAATGGAAAGTTCCCTCTCTCTACTAAATTGAAATTGCAAAAAGAATGGAAAGTTCCCTCTCTACCAAATTGAAATTGCAAAAAAGAATGGAAAGTTCCCTCTCTCTACCAAATTGAAATTGCAAAAAAAGAATAGAAAGTTCCCTCTCTCTACCAAATTGAAATTGCAAAAAGAATGGAAAGTTCCCTCTCTCTACCAAATTGAAATTGCAAAAAGAATGGGAACTTCCCTCTCTCTACCTAATTGAAATTGCAAAAAAGAATGGAACTTCCCTCTCTACCAAATTGAAGTTGGATTAACAAAACAAAACACACAGGGTTCAAAGCTCTCCAAAGAGAATGACAAGTGGGACCGATTGATATCATTTCAATATGTTTTATTCCAATTTTTTTCCCATTGTGAAATCGGAGGAGAATCATTGTTTTGTAAACTTTTCCCATTGTGAAACAATTTATTTCCCATTGGAACATTCATGAATGTGTTTTGCTGCATGCATATTAATTAGGGGGAAATTCATTCATTCATTCAAGACTTTCTTCAAGTGATCAATGGTCCCCACAGGAAAGGAATCCTTGAAAAAGAGTTTTGTTGTGTATGTGCGACAAACACAGTATATGCTAGTTGGGAAGATGCTACCCCAATTTTCAGCTCCTGAAAAACCGCTTGTCGTCACTCCAGAGGATTACCCGGAGCTACGTCCGATTCTTCCTCAGTCCTCCAGACTGGAATTGTACAAGAGTACCTGCTCCAGATTGTGAGTCAAAATTCAATCTTAGTGCAAGGTCTGGTCAAAACCCCAGTGCTACGGTACGCGCTTGGTCGCTGGAGAATTCCAGACTCTAGAGTCTAATCTCTTCACCCCCCCCTCCCTCTCCTCTTTCCCTCCCACACTCCACTTTGTCTTCACGAGCTTGACTAATTATATGTAGATCATCTGAAATATTTCAGAACGTGGTCATGCATGCGCGGCTCTAGTAATTATAAGCTGCTGCACAATCATCATATTGATGTAATTTCGAGTCGAAAATATGTAGGCAATCATACTAATCTGCAAAGCTCTGACTGAAGCAGCTCAGCATAACATGCTGCTGCTGGTGCTGCAGCAGCTGCTGCAAGATTATCGTCGACTGCACTAGTTAGAATAACTTGTGTTTTAAGACCCAAGTTCGTTGCCGCTAGCTACAAGGGCAAGAAATTCATCAGTACCGCGTGTACCCACGAGACGTATGAGCTCTAGCAGTGAGGAGCAGATTTTGAATATTAATAATATTCACGAGCTTTCGGATTTGCCTTGTGCAGGAGTTGTGGATGTAGCACAGCTAGCAGATCGTAACTATTCGGATCAAAATTGGGAGATTCATGCGGGAAATTTACGCCGATTCTAGCTTTGCGCTGCAAGTGATGCAGAGGGATTTCATTCTGCGGCCTGTTATATGCAGGAGTGATCATGAAAGTTTGTTGGAATCCGCAAGATCAGCGCCAGCTGCAGCGCCTAATTATGAATCTAATTGGGATATGATGCTAGCACTCGCTGCTGCACCTGCAGGCAAGCAGGCCACTGATGATGATGATGATGATGATGATGGTGATGATTTGCAGACAAGTTTGCGAAATGGGAGTTCGATGAGCCCTCTCTCCCTAGAGATGTACGAAAACGACGGTATCTTTGAAGGCTCTCAAGATGCAGCTGCTGAATATTACGAGTCCGTCGATTCCAGGTTTTTGCAGTCTGGGGGTTTCGCAAAAGTGTTGCGGGAGTACTCGCCCAGGAGTTGGAGAGTTGCTGCAGTCGGTAGCAGCTGCTCCCCACGCAGCAAGCGTTTGAGGGTGAGTTGCAGCACGCCGCCTGGGTTGCATGCTCAGCTAGCCGGGGGCGCACTGAGCGAAGGTCCCCAGCTTGCGTTCAACGAGGATGACAGCGACGACATGTTTGTTTTCAGCTTGATCGAGAACGCTTTTTACAATGGTTGGGTGCCTGCAAACGATGATCCGGGTTCCTGTCCCCAACAGGCGCTTCCAGATGCAGCTTCACCAGCACTAGTCCGAGAGCCTACGCAGCTTGGCGCTGCTGCAATTAGTGCTCGAAATGACACTAGTCCTGCAGCGCAAGTGATCATGGGCACAGCTCCTGCCAGGATCGACACTAGTACATCTGCTACAACGATCCCTGAAGCTGCCGGCGGCCGCGTCAAGCAGGCGGCACAAGCTGTGAAGCGCTACAGAGGAGTGCGACACAGACCCTGGGGCAGGTTCGCTGCGGAGATTCGAGACTCGACGCGCCCTGGCGCCCGTCTGTGGCTGGGCACCTTCGGAACAGCCGAGGAAGCCGCAGTGGCATACGACAAGGCAGCTCTCAGGCTACGCGGATCTCGCGCGCACTTGAATTTCCCACCAGCAGCAACAGCAAGTAGTTCCGATGAGCTGCCAGACCTCGTCTCGTCGAATCCACCAGCTCCCACAACTACTCAGCTAGCAGCTAATGGAGCACTGGGAATACCCACTGCAGCTGATCATCAGGAGGAATATCCACCGCCGCCGCCACCACCGCCACCACCAATTCTTCAATCTGCTTCTAGATCACAATCTCTGGCTGAATATCAGAACTCCAATTTACTGCTAGATGATGGGTGGAAGAAACACATGCTTCTGCAACTCCCGGAATCTCAAGAGACAGCAGCTTCCAGCACAATTATTATATCACAACCTCCTCAGGCTCCCACTCCTCCTCCTACTCCTACTCCTCCCCCTCCTCCTCCTAGTGCCACTAGTTCGCGGTTTTACTCCAATTTATCTCTGCATGAACAGGCAATCCTCAATTGTGGCAATCTGAAAAGATCAAGATCAGAATATCATCAGAACGATGACTATTATTCTAGTAGTACTAATTCCGGAGGCCGCCTGATGAGCACCAAATGCATCGACAATCATGTGCAGGATACAGCACCACATGAAAGATCACTGGCATCATCACCACCACCACCATCACCACCATCATCACCAACAGCAAAGCAGCAGATAGGTGGTTCAGAATGTGGAGCAGAATCAGCTGAGCCTGGGCGCTGGAGCTGGAGTTGGTCACCCAAGAGCTGCTCACCCAAGAGCTACTCACCCAGGACATGGCTGACGCAGTTCTGCAACATATTCTCGCCAATACTGCCAAAATCACCACTTTCCAGATCCTAGTGTTTCACTAACTAGTGATCATTCCAACACTTCCAACTACCAAATTCCAACACTTTCCAGATCCTAGTGTTTCTTTCACTAACTAGTCATCATTCCAACACTTCCAACTGCCAAATTCCAACACTTCCAACTGCAATTCCAGGAACTTAATTGCATCACATTGATGTAACTTGTTGTACATCTCTTGAACCAGGAATTTGAACAATTTTTATATATCACCATTTTGATTGAAATTTGGGATCAATTCAACATTGTTGTGTGCAGAACTGAAATTTTACCCTAGTTATTTTGAAATGAAACTTATTATGACTTAGTATGCCTCTAGAAGTTGGTGAGTTTTTTTCTCACAAATGTTTCTTTTTTCTTTTTTCTTTTTTCTTTTCTTTTTTTCTTTCAATGGAAAGGTCTGTGTGTGCTTGGCTGGTTCAAACATATTGTCTAAATGATTTTTATTTTATTTTTTGGGTTGGAATGTAATGAGTATTTCAAGAACAACTAGCAACCCTATGCAAACTAGGAAACCAAGATGAAAATCTTGTAGGGAAGAGTTATATAAACAAATTTTCATAGAATTTTAGTCGGGCGATGATGTTGTGGATATATTTGTGAGAAGCAAATATTTGTTGTTCACAAGTATTGGGCATCATGTTTAGAATTGAAACCTGTGAAAGTGTTTCATATTTCAATTCAGTTGTTTGTTTTTTTTTTTTTTTTGAAACAAAATTTTGCCAAATTTTAACTTGAAAAATATGATTTTGACCTAAACAAAGGATTTTTTTTCACAAAGAAAATAACTCAAATTCATCAAATTTTGAAGAAAAAAAATTTCAAATCACCATATTTTTATGATAAGTTTTAATACGTAACCAAGAATATAGAAAGATTTTTATTTTTTTTGTGTTCATATCTAATATGTAGTCAAATTTCTAACTAAATCATTTTATGAATGATCATCTCTTTAGTTACATCATGCTCAATAATTTGTTGTTTCATTTATCTAAATGTTAGGAATGATTGATATTACAATGTCTTTTTTTTTCCATCATTACATAACTATGAATAGTTCAGTATTGCTTGGTGTTTCTAATTAATCAAAAAGGCAGTTCACATGGCCTTTGTGTCTCACTTTTGGTATTTTTGTTAATTGAAAGCATAATAAAGTATCCACAAAAAGTAAAAGTATAAATCTCATTAGCTCTCTTTTTCAAAAACTATGTCACCAAAACCATGCAATTGTGAGCCCACATGTGAGTGCAATTTACCACCAAATTTGCTTCAATACCAAGTTGAATCTTATGAAATTTTCTTATGTCAAATAATGGACATGCAAGATATATTTTATTTAAAAAATCTAATAAGCCAAAGCATCACATGGAGATCCTTCCAATTGGACTACAACTTTGATGGATGAAAGATTTCAACAAGCTACTAACATGCAACCTCCTTGCAATGTAGGCAAGCCCCATGCTTCATTTTCCTTTGAACACCAAAACTATAATCCAACTTACATTTCAAAACACTACTCATGCAATAAAAAGGCAACAAAATTTTGAATTCACAATGTTTTATTATCAAAAGTGTTTGATATTTGAAGAAGGCATCATTGAACTCATTTTGGTTCTTAATTTATAACATATAACTTTAGTTTGCAACTAATGTTTGTTCAACATTAGATCCATGAAGAAACTTAAAATAGAAAATTCACAATAAATATTAAATCTATTTTGTTAAAAATGTGGGCTTAGGTACCCACACTTTGCTTCACTTTACATGTTCTTTTTCAAAGGATAAAAGTATTTTAGGTGACTCACTTTTGACATTTTGGAAGCTCCAAATCTTACACTAGTAAAAATTCTTGCAATCATACTAATGATCAAACTATGTGTTTTATAATTTTCCTCTACTTTTTAATCACACATTATGTTGGTAGGTCACTCTATAGATATCCCTAGACATGTGATTGGCCAAACATTCATGTGAAATTTTTTAATTTTCAATGTGAAATGAAAATAAAAATGATAGAAAATGACAAAAATCATGCATTAATTTTTTTTCAAAATGACAATTTTTGGTATTCAAAAAGTTTCAATGCATGTTAATCTTTAATTTTTCATTTGATGCTAGCTTATTTTCTGAGTCCACATTTTTCAGTTTTTATGTGTGACAAACACAATGTCATCATTTCAATAGTCCATAATAATTTTTATTTTTTTAAATTCATCCATAATTTTTTAAATGATTCCCATTAAAGTCTATTGTAACATAAATAATTTTAAAATAAACAATGTTAATGTTGAGGGATTACATTTAAAGTTCGTTTGCAATCCAAAAAAACTATAATTGTGGTAGTTCAAACTATCCACCTAATTGTGATTTCAACCTAAGTTCTTATTTTCTTTCCCACAATTTCAAGGTAATCACTTCCATCTCTTCCAAGCTTCAATTCCATTCTTGTGTATTTAAACCTTAAATATTTCATGTACTCTTCTACTATTACACTAACCCAAAAAGGGTCAAAACATATTCAAAGGAGCCAAAAAGGGAACTAGATCACAATCAAAATTACAAACTTTGTGACATGTCTATGTGATGCCATTTGAATTGTCATTTTCATTTTAATGTGTTGCAATCCACATCCTCTCACACATCTAAATTTTTTTTGAATCTCAATGCACATCATTTTCCTTATCTAGATTATATTATGCAATCGTAAGATCACCATCCTCACCTTCAAACAACAAGACTTCCAAATGAACTTGAGCCTCACAAACCAACTTCCAATAGTCACCCACATCATACCAAATTCTTATGTTTATTTTGTTTCTATGAGATGTTGATGGTTCTTCATAAACAACCTTTGTAACCTCAATTTTCCATAAAATCTACCCAGAGCATTTGCTTTTCTTTCTCAGTAGGTGTTTGCATTGTTGACACCTTTTCAACATGCATCAAGTTCCAACCCAAAACTTCTATTGTTGAAATCATGACCACATTGTTCAACACCTTGAAATGTTCACTATAAAATTATCATAATAGGTTGTCTTTCTTGCAAAATCAACATAGGTTGTCTTTCCACAAAATTCAAATCTTTAATCGAACTTTTATTTTCTTCTTCATCTTTTGCTTCATCAATTCGGTTGTGACTCGATGCATCCACATTGCCATGTTTATCACATGTTGAATGTAAAATCTTGAAGTTAAAATTTTGGAACATGTTTATCCATCGAGCCCTTGATTCCATTACATCTAATACAATCACAAGCCATTCTAAAGGCTTATGATCTATGCCTTAAAAAAACTAAATGACAATGAAAATATTGTCTAAAGTGCATTACACCCCAAGCATAATGTATTCACCTTGATTGGGTGAAACTTCTCTTGACTTGAGGACAATGTTTTGCAAACATAAGCCAACATGCTTTCACCCTTATTAATTTTCTACAACAACACACACCCACACCTTTTATGGATTATTCCACATTTAAAATGAATTGTTTTACAAATGTTGGTTAGATAAAATGGGGCTTTGACCAAACAATGTTTTGAAATTGTATGATAATAGAGTGTCCATATGTCTACTTGGGAAAAAAAACTTAATGAATTGGAATTATGGGTCCAAACGACATTTAATGAACCAATGTGTTTACTTTGCATTTAATACTATTGTCCATTTTGGGGTCTTTTTGTCAAAAAACATGTTTTCATAAAAAGGAATTTTCAAATGAAATATTTTGAAACTTTTTATTTATTTAATTTATAGTTGCCCCAATATGCCATATATATATTTTGCAATCAATTTTGAATAAATATGAATTCTGAAAAATGTACAAATCTTGTCAGATTTTGTGTTTCATTTTGAAAAATTGTCACAATTTCAAATCATACCAAAACATGTTAACATTTTCAATTTTAATTTTTTATATTATAAGCTACATTTTTTCTTTAAACAACATATACATTGCATCACATTCACATTCATAAAGAAATTTTTTTTTAAATATGAAAATTTTAGTGCTTTTTAGATGTGTCTAATAGTTTTTAAACTGGGGATCAAAAAAGTTTATTATGAAAACTAAGGGCCTTTGTGAAAGTAATGTTATTGAATGAAAATGTTAAAAATCCTTTGTTCAAACCAAACTTTGATATTGGAAGATTTTTTCATTCATTTGAAAAATTTCAATATCCATATTATTCAATAAGCACAACTTTCCATGATTCCCATGTTATTAAAGTGGCACCACATAAACAAATGTAACAAAAATTGCAAAAAAGTTGAAATTTTGACATCAATTTTGACATCAATTGCATAACCATTAGGGTGCAATTGATGATTTTTTATTATAATTTTTTTTAAATAGCTAGTTAACCCATAATTTATTTAACATGACATCTAATTGCAAGATGCAACAATCCATTAATTATTATGAAATAAATATTACAAAAACTCAAAGTTGAATTATGCAATCATTTTTTTTGTTCAACATTAGTCCTTTTAATAAGAACCCCAACCTTGAATAAAACCAATGATGGAATGACAAGGACAAAGCTCCATCATTAATCTCTAATGTTCTAATTCTATGCAAGAAAACACAAGAAATCATCCACACATGCATTATGGTTAGAGGAATGCTTAAGAAACTTGTCATTTCTATCAACAAATTTCATGTGGCCATGATGAGCTTCAAGTAGATCTTGATAACGTTTTGAACTTAAAAAAATAACCTACTAATGATCAAGCTTAGAACTAATCATTGCAATGATCATGTCAAGATATAACAACAATGAAGATGACTAGCCCATTATTTAATGAAACTTTGGTAATTTGCAAATTATAGTGAACTTTTTTGGTGGTGATTTTTTAAAAAAATTTATAGCTTAATTTCACCACATTTTGACATAGTTTTTAATTTTTAGGTAAATTCTCATCAATTTTTTTTTAAATCACAATTTTTCACAATTTTTTCACCATTTAATGCAAATTCATTTAAGAGGTGATAATTAATGATGCATTAAAATTCCTTTAAGAGGTGATAATTAATGATATTGCATTCAAAATTTGAAAAATCGAAACAACAACATTAAATTGCACACTAATCAATGTAATCTAACACCCTCATTAATCCATCTCATTGAAGTTACATCCAACACCAACAAGATCAAAAGCATAGATGATAAAAATCTTGTTGTTATCCACTACCCATGCAATTACAAATCTATCAACACTAACCTCAATGATTGTCAATTGTCCAATCAAAGTTGTAAACCAAGTATCTAATCACTAAATTCCTCGTTGCTAGCAATTTGGAGTTAACATGTTTGCCCATGAATTTCATCTTTGACTAGACCCATAGCCATTTTGTAGCATTTGTGGTGATCTGCCATCATACTCAAGTTGGCTTGTCCAATGTGGTAGCTTAACCACTAGGCTATCTCACTTAGTGAAATTAACAATTAACTTATCTGCATTCATGATGATGCTAACGACATGCCCTTTGAAAGATTGAGAGGGATCATGTGCTTGATATGCACAATGGTGGCTAACAACCTAAAATTGAACCTGAGACTCATCTAATTAGTTGTTTTGCTTGCACAATTGATAATCAAATTGTTAACATCAACACATCACAAAACTTGGTCAAAATTTTATTTAATGAACCCCACATAGCTATGAGGAACTATGTGCTATTGGGATTACATCATTGCAAAACACCTTGGATCAACAAGGTGATAACCAATACCAACATTGTTGACAAGTTCAATGAGGACAATGTCAAAATATGTGCCTTATTGAATAGTAAAATGAATTCCATGGATGTGCATTAGATCTTACATTTCACTTGTTTAGTGTTCCATAGACCCATTTTCTATTTGTCCAAGACACTAACAACAATGGATTCATTATATGAAATTGTAGCATATTGGCCATGTGGGCACAAGTTGTTGATCGTTTACACGCATTGTTGATCCTGCTAACACACATCACTCACAATGGACCAAGCTCCAACTCATGGTGAGGAATACCAAACTTATTTCATTTGCAACGGTGAACATTACAAAAAACCATCAAAAAACACACAAAATTGATTGGCCAACATGATTATGACACTCCAATACTCTTGTCTCAAATACTCTTGTGATTTTAAAAGCAAGCCCCCCTTAAACCCTAAACATTATCCTAAACCCTACCCTACCCAAGGGGCTTCTTAAGGAAATACTCGGCATCTGAAACATTATTATCATGACCCAAAAGTTTATTGGAGGTTGCAGCAAGTTAGACTTTCTTTTGGTTGGGGGCCGATAGAACCATTTTCACATAAAAGAGTGAGAGTTAACTAGTGTTGGGTGGTTTTTTGAATTTTCAAAGAACCAACGGTTTTGACTAGTTGACCTTTTCATTTTTTAAGATCCTATTGAGTCCAGTTTTTCAAAAAAATTTACTTTTAAGGAACTTCAAAATTGTTTTTCATATTCTAAAAAATTGACAAGTTGTGGGTAATGTTGAATGGTAGTTCTTTGGGCCCATTTTTGAGAGAAAAGCAGCCCAAGTATATGTGACAATTTTTAGTCAAAGAACACGAACTATCTATAGTTCCTAAAAAAATCAACCATGAACATCCAATTTTGAAATGGTTGGAATTTTGAAAAAATGAACCTCAAATGCAAAAAGAGATGTTTCCCATTTACAAGGAGAGGAAAAAAAAAGGGGGGGACTTGCTGACTTTCTTGTGTTGTTTATGAGAACAATTTTCTTATTTTCAGATGCATGGAGGGTTTGAAAAATATGATCATTGGCAATCTCTTTGCTCAAGGAATTTTCCCATCTTAAAATGACAAGAAGAAAATGAGACTTTCAAGCTAGCAAGTTCCCCTTCATAATTTGGTGAAGAAATAATTGAAACTTGAAGGGCTTAGAACTTTTTGAATCTTTCTTGCTCAGAGATAGGTTCGTTGACAGCCCCAAAAGAACATAACTTTTTTCATCAGCTCAAAAGTTGCCTCACCATTCTTGCCAATGAAATCATGTGTCCGAAACTCCACTCCGCCAACTGCCACAAACAGTTCACAACAAAAAGGGAAAGAAGTCAAACAACATGGAACTTGTTAGTTATGAAAATTCACTGGGGAATCAAAAGTCCAAGCAACCCAAAAAACAAACTGAAATTATCAGTCAGTTATGGAAACCAAATGTGGAATAAAAAGTCAGAGCAACCCAGAAAAAACATGCACCATGCATGCACCACCTCACTTTGTGCAAATCAAATGAAGTTATGGAAAAACCAGTCTGGAAAACAAAATAGTCAAAGTAAACAGAAAAGAAAAAGAGGGACTCAGATCAAAAGACTGGAACTTATCAGTTATGAAAACCAGATCTGCTGCTATATTCAACTATTGCATGCAAAAGTATTTGTATACAGACAATTGCATGACTTTTTATTGAGGAAAAAAAGCAAGAGTTTCTCATCACTTGCACAGATGGAGTGAAAAGGATTTCATTTGACTTCAATGACAAAAGAAGCATGTTCTTTAGCTAGCTATCAAGTAACACTGACTCCTTACTTCCTAAGATAGCAACAGAAATCATCTCCTTGGAGCTTAAGCTTGACTGGATACTGAACATTATGCACACCAGGAATGAGTAATTCCAGTGTTGTTATCTTGACTTGAGAGTACGCACACCAGGAGTGACTCAACCCAGTGTTGTCATCTCATCAGTTGATACAGAGTAAAAGTGTTTCCTAGCTTTCCAAGGAAAACAAATACCACCAAAGATGGTGCACCTTTCCCTTAGAAGAAAACCAAAAGGGTGTATGTACACAGAGACTTCTCATTTGCATCATTGGAATTTAGGAGATGCAAACCTTGTGTGTAATCTCAGAGCAATTTGGAGATTTTGGAAGTGCCCATTTATACAGCAGATATAGTAGAAGGATATGTATAAATACTTGTGTATATATATATACACACAAGAGACTTACCTTTTCACAGCTTTGGTAGACCTGCTGCTTCCTTCTCACTGCTTTGCTGGTGTTTGATTACCAATATGCTTTCAGGTTTGCTGCATTGTAAGGTCTTGAACAAACCTAAAAAGACACAGAAACATGTTCACAAACAAAAGTTGGATGAGTTTTCATATAGTAGACCTGTGAGAGCTCCAAGGTCCCCAGATCCCAATGAGATTCTTTAATCCTTTCCTGCGCCATGAAGTACCAGAGGCTGAAACAACAATTTGCTTTCCCACGTTACCAAAATTGACGCTGCAATATGCAATGCTCCACAGTAACTTTCTCACCTTGCTGGAAGTATTTTTGTACAAGCTTCCCTTCTTTACTGACTGCAATGACTCCTGTGGAGTTACACACACTGTAATAGATTCTAAACAACCGAGTCCCAGTACCTCTTATACAAATGTTTTCCTTCAAACCCCCTGTTCCATTGGTTGTAGATGAAATCTTCAAAAACATACCTGCACAAGTACTGAGAACTTCTCCATATTTATAAGTCGACCTGAATACAATTGAGAGATGACCTTATAATAGAAAGATTTCAGATCCACCAACATATCAGTGAACAAGGAAAAGATGAGACAACCTCAGAAAACACAGTGAAAAACTAAAGAACAGTGAACAACGGTGATCATCACAAACAATGTCAGTGACCTTCACTGGCAACATGTCTAGTAGTGACCAGATACAGTTACATCCCCACTGACTTCATCAGCTCTCAGCAGAGGTCAATGTATACATGAACCCAACATATGAGTTCGCCACAAGACCAGCAGTAACCAGAAAGACTCAGTCCTGATGCTGGCTAGCTCAAGAAAACATACAAGGGAAAGAGAAGGTTAAAAATAAGGAAGAAAGGGGACAGAAAAAATCAGCAAACCAAGAAAGAACCAAACATGGAAAGAGGGAAACATCTGTTATGTCAAAGCTTCATGAAGGCCTCTCAGCCTTAAGTTCAAGGAAAAGCAATCGCAATCCAAAAGTGGTTGAAGATCTCCAAAGACATTAAGGTTACATGTTAGCACCCTTTGGAACGTCCATGAACATTTTCTGGTTGTGTGTGGGTGCTCCTAGATTGATACTAACCAGGTGCATACACTAGGCTCTTCACACTTATGCCTGGCAAAGAATGAATCTTTCTCTAGACCTCTCTGGAATCAGTACCCAGCTTTTGAAAACCTATACTCTGTTCCAGTGCCATGAACTACAGCTATGAAAAGGACATAAAAGAGAATGATGTCTAACTTGTCATACGCACTCTTCTCCAATGTCACCAAAAACTTGTAGCTGAGCCAACAGATTCAACTCATGCTCAAAAAACTAACAAAATGGCTTCTTCTCCGATGTCAGTGGCAAAGACAATAATCTCTATACAGACAAGGCAGAGCCACTGCAAGATTTGGACTAATCTTCAGCAATCTCCTCACAAGGAAGATGCAAAAGGATAAGTCCCTACCCTTCATCCCTTGGGACCTTTTTGTCAGAGGGAAGGATTTCAGTCATCTGTATGAGCAGTTGTTTAATGTCAAACGGCTTCCCCAAATACCCATCCATGCCATGTGAAAGGCATGTCTCTTGGTAGCCATGAATGGCATGTGCTGTGAGTCCAAGGATTGGAAGCCTGCTCCACCCTTGTTGTTTTTCCACCTCCCGTATGTGTTGAGTTGCTTGCAATCCATCCATGTTTGGCATCTGCAGTTGCCAGAAATGGTAAAATCAGATCTCTCATCTATCTTCAATAAAATAGCACACAACCACTGAGAACAAACACATTCCATGCAGTTCATACTTCCCAAGGTATACATTCCACTTCTGATTATTAAATAAAGATCTCCTATACCTGTTCTACTAGTACAATTCTCACAGTGCTTGCTTGTTGGCCCTAAAAAGACAAGCAAACTGTTGAAGCAGACTCACAACAAATGGATTATGATGTTTTAAGAGAAGTTGATTGAATCACGCCTTCTATAACTCCTTGAGCGAACACCGTCCAGAAGTATCAACCCACCCAGTTTGTGAATGAGTTTTTGAAAGACTTAACCAACATTGACAATGAAATGGCTACAAAGAGATTCAAGAAACTATCAACTCTTATCTATGATGTGGATTCCAACCTGGACATCCATGAGAACAAGGTCAAACATCTCATGATCAGCTTGAACAGTTTCCAGTGCCTGCTTCCCATCACCAACAATAGTAACTTTATGGCCGTACTTCTGCAGTTGACGGGTGGCCACTTTCTGATTTATGGGATTGTCCTCTGCCAGCAATATCTTCAGCTGCCTCTCTGGTGCACCCTTAGGAGGGACCACCAGTTTAGGAGGTCTCTTCTGGGACTCTATAACCTTCTGGCAAGTTTGGATGGCATCTTGCAACATCTCACCCATGCCTGGTGACAAATCTTGCTCTAAATTAGCACCATTTGGTGCAACCTTGCTGACTAAATCACTTGAATTTGAACTCAAACTTGAAGCCTCTGTAAACACTGATGACCCTGATGACCCTGATGACCCTGAGGCACTCTCTGTATGTTGATCAGAACCTAGTGAGAACCTTTCACTTTTTGCATCTGGTATATCAATAACAACATCCTCCTTCAATGCAGAGATAGGGCCCTTTGGTGAAACCTCCTGATCCTGCAAGGGAGGTGATAAAGTAGTAGCTTGCTTTTCTGATGTTGCCAGAGTTGCACTTCTCAATTTTTCCAAAATAAACTTATCAGTGGGCTTTTGAGGAATTTCAACAGCACGGGACAGATCATGCAGTCTTGAGTTGTTTGGTAACAGAGACCCAGAAGCTTCACAAACTGTCACTAGCCCAGACATATTCCTCACTCTTGATTCTAGCCTTGGACTCTTGGGCAGTTTGCTACCTCCAGCTCTTGCTGAAGTAGGCCGACCTGCATCCCGTTTTCTTGAAACCGTACCAGCTGGTCTTGATCCCTTGTCTGATGAGATCCAATGTTCTTTGCTACACAACAAATCCTTGTCAGACAATGCCTTCTGTCGAAACAAGCCACTCCCAACTTGAATAACTCCTAGCGTGGCTCTCAATGACTCATCTACAGTTGTCGAGGTATAATTTCCAAGTACCCCATCTGAATCAGAGTCAAACAAACCTTCTCCATCTGGATATTCATTATCATACGCCAAATGAGCTGGCAAACTGAACTTTACTCCTCTTAATAACACACCTAGCGAGTGGGCACGCCTGTGCAACAGAAGCCCACTTTTGACAGATGCCTTGGAGAGCGGCCAGTTTTCAAGAGAAGAAAATCTCAATGGACGTTGAATGAAATGATCAGATGTTGCAGATGCCTCTTTGTCACTCAGAGCAAATGGCAACTTGAAACAAAAAGTACTGCCCTTGCCCACCACACTGTCAGCCCAGATGCGGCCATCTAAGAGCTCAACAAACCTGCACAAAATTCACTAGCTTGTCTTCAGGTCAACATTAGAAGCAGTGCTGGTAGGACCAGATTGAGACAGAACAGTGGAGTCAATAGGAGGAACAAATAACTATCAGAAACACACAGATGAATCACTAGAGAGGTCAAGGGGCAGTTACAATTCTTGTTCAATTGTCAGGAGCAATCTGTGCAATAGAACTTTGAGAGACATAGATGTTGCCCAGAGACCATTACTCTCATCTGAAAAAGAAATGGCTTGCTAGTGAACTGCTAGTTATCTCTTCCAGAATACCATCAACAAACGCCTCAATTCATAGGGTACTACCAATTGTGAGAGGCTGAATCACCTGAGGCATCCAGCTACAAACACATGACAACAGATAGCGTCTGTAAATACAAGCCTGCAATGAAGCATCATCTTCAACCTTAATGGAATTGAGATTGAACTAATAATAAGGTTATAGGGATTTCAGATCATGACTCAGAGGATCAGAAAACCATGTGAAAAACTCCTCCCACCACAGTTCCAAGATCATACCTCTGCACAATGCACAGCCCAAGCCCTGTACCACCATAAAGTCGTGACGTTGAGGGGTCAGCCTGTGTAAAAGGATTGAACATGTCCTGCAACTTGTCCTCAGTGATTCCAATGCCTGTATCCTGCACCTCAAATTCAACCTCAACTTGTTTGGACACAGGAGGTTGAGAAGGATTTCCCTCAGGCTTCTCAATCTCTGTCACAGGAGCTACTTTTGATGACCCAAACCCTTCAACCGCATCATACACCTCGGGTGATAACTCCTTGTCAGGTTCAACTTTGAAGTAGGCACCTGGCCAGCTTGACCAACTGCGCAACTTGTAAAAGGTAGTGGATTGCTTGGGAGGCTGCGAAGGCAAAACTGGTAATTGTACACTACCTTCTTCTGGCCCCAAACTTGTACCAAAAGTCACAACACGAGCATCTGCAGCTGGCTCCTTAGATCTAGGAAGAGCCACACGGACTGTGACTGTGCCTTGGTTTGTGAATTTCAGTGCATTTCCAACTGCACACATGACAAGTCCTTATGAAATAATCTTCTCAGCTCCACTCAACAACAACTATCATGCACTGAAATTCTGTTTTCTACAAAGCATAAGCTTGCATTACTACATGTCACTTGCGGAACTGTCACCTACAGATATCTACAACCTATTCACTGTTTTCATACTAAAATTATCTGTGCATGTTTCACAAGGTGCATCAGCACACTGAGTCTATGTGGTCCTATGGTAAGCTAATCTGCTGTAGATCGGTATGCTTAATATTTTCCCCAATATAGGAAGGCTGCCACCATAAAAACAACATGGCAGATGAGTAACATACCAAGGTTGAGAAGGCATTGCTGGAGCTTCCCTGCATCTCCAACAAGGAGATCTGGCACACCCCCCTCAACTTCCCACAGAAGCTGTAGTCCTCGATCTTGTGCTCGAGTCTGTAGCATACGCAGCGTACTGGAGACCAATCTGCGAATGCTGAAAGGTTCCTTTTCCACTTCTAAGCGGCCTGCCTCAATTTTGGTCAGGTCCAACACACTATTGATAATATGCAGCAATAAGTCTGCACATTCTTTCAAAGAAATGAGACTCTCTTTCTGGTCCCTAGTGAGCTTAGATTCCAGCAGCAATGTGGTCAATCCAAGTATGCCATGAATTGGAGTCCTGCATTACAAGAACAAGCATGCAAATTCTTTCAGACCTTGGGGCAAATTCCAATCTTGTCATTCACACTCACATGTTATGTGCATCACATTCTAATATATAGGGTTTCATAGGTAAACTTCAGCACTAATTGTGGCTATGGCTGCAGTATTAAAAAAAACCAAAAGAGGTCACTTTCCTCCTGTATGAAGTTTTATTTCAAAGATAAGACCAGACCTGATCTCATGGCTCATGTTGGCAAGAAATTCTGACTTTGCATGGTTGGCATGCTCTGCATTTTTCTGGGATACCTGCAACTCTTCATTTGCCTTGACAAGCTCCTTAGTTCGTTCCCTAACAGTTTTCTCCAGATGCTCGTTGGTTCTGTTTAGGTCTTCTGTTAGATGGTTCTTCTCCTTCACAGCAGCAGCAAGGACAATGCCCACAAGCCCCATAACTGATGTAAATAGCTCAATCTGTAGCACTAAACTTGGAGCAGCTCTGTCTTTGGGGGCTCCAGCCATGTAGTAGAGAGAACTATCCCGGTGGATAGTTCCCAGGGCACAAAATAAAGAACTCACAGCTACCACCAAGGACCAGCCCACTTGATTGAATTGAAAGGCTGAAGAAATAATCAATGGAAACAACAAATATGGCAATGGCCGGATGAAGGTCCTGACTGAAAACATGAACACCAATATAAGAAAGCCCAATGTGACACTCCACAGAGTGACAGCTTTCAAACTGCTCTTGATTGTTGGCCTCCTAAATGACAAGTGCAGAGGCCCCAGAGCCATCAAATGTATCACTGCTGGTGAGAGAGTGAGCATTGCTGAGAGCACCCCAAGCCACCACGTCCCCCAGTAACGAAAGAAGAATGTCCACTCCACCATTCTTGTAATGCACTCAGCAATGCTAATCAGAGTTTCAAACACTAGAGAACAACAAAACACAATAACAATGTACCAAAACGCCTGCCACACATTGTCAAAGGTCGGCAACTTCTTCCTTGGATTCTTATTAGGGCACAACTGCTTCTTCATAAACCAAGCTCCAATCTGTGACTCACAAGTTCCAAGTAGTGCAAAGAGGAGCACAGCGAAGAGACGCCCTCGTCCTAATGACTCAGGTGCCCGGATTGCCATATAGATCCTTGAAAAGTAGAATCCAATATAGTTGCCCAGAGCCACAGAACCCTGGTGATTAGACGCAATTGCCATGCCCATAGCTCGTGGCAAGTAGAGAGGGAAGACGACTGTGTGTGTGAACTTCTCTTGCAAGTCGGAAACTGACATCTCAAACACCAAAATGCCACTGACACAGATAAATGCAGCCTGGAGCACATTCATCAAAAGAAGAGCTCTGTAGGCATTGGCATCCCTGCGTTTACCCTTGAATCTCGGGCTTGAGAAAGCATAATCCTGGATCAACTTCACAGCTCGTCTAACTGAAGGATTGCCAACTTCCGCACCTTGAGCTTCATCTTCACCATGGCTACTACTTCTAGCAATCAAGAGGGCCATCTTCCCTCTCTTTCTCTCCCAATCCCAACTAACCACCTAGATGCTTTCAGGGCAGTACTGCTAGCTGGGGGTGTCAGAGATGGAAGTGGCCCTCCTTCCCTCCAAATCAACAACAAAGTCACAGGTAAAACAGGAGCAGCAAATCGATGAAGAAGATTGTCTATCTTCTTGTTGCTCTGGATGATCACTGCAAGGTTCACAGGTTGATACTAGTTGCATCAATGAACGAAACCTTTTTGAAAGACCCCAAATTCATGCTAGATTGTTCTTGCACAGCATGCCTGAGCCCAAGAATTGAAGTCAAAAGCTGTCTCCAGAGCACCGATCCTCAGGAACCTCTCTTCAATTTCCTCCTCCTGCACTACGAATGCAGACAACCTACAACTGTTCTCACAGGCCTCATAGGCACTTCCTCTTCTTTTTTCTTCTGCTGCTTCCTCTTGGTCTGTTCTTTCCTCTTCTTCTTCTTGTTCTTTTTTCGGTCTTCTTCTTCTTCTTCCCTACTTTCTTTCCTTCCCTCTCTGACTGCTCTTTGTAGTGACCTAAAACAACAGCAGCAACAAGAACATGAAGAAGACCTGATGAACCAACCTCATTCTTGCATGCCGCTTGATAAAGATTGAAATGGCGAGGAATCTCCACTTCTCCGCCTCCGTTTCCTTCTCAACATATTGACGATGACACAGTCCGAGACACACGAAAAACCAAAAGATGAAGAAGAAACCAACCTCCTCCTCATCAGCGTCATAATACTCATGAGTTCTCTCTCTCTCTCTCTCTCTCTCTCTCTCTCTCTCTCTCTCTCAGTCCACGAGAACTACCAGAACACCAGACTCCTGCCTCTCACAACGCCAAACAACAGCGTTGCAAACCACACCATCGCTTCCCACCATTGAAGCTCTTTGTCCTCCGCCAACAGACAGCAAGCAAGCAAGCAAGCCCCCCCCCGCACCCCCCCCCCCCCCCCTCAAAACGGAAAAACCTCACACACAACCTTTTTTTTCTTTTTTGCAATTTTCTGATGTTGCTCAAGTGGCAATCATCCAGCAGACGAATTCGCCAGGTCTGGCGATAAGAAAATACGAAAAGTAAAAAATTAAAAAAAATTAAATCTAGTATCCTTCTATTTTTTTGGTTATATGCTAGAAATTAGGATAGACTCTGAGCCTGTTTTTTCATTTAAATCTAGATTTTTTCGAAATTTGGCGAGTTAAAACTCAAAAAACACTCAAATTTCGTCAATTTGAAAAATCAAATAAAATCACAATATGATGAAATCTTGCCCAAAAACACCAACAAAAAAAACCCAAAAAAGGAGAGGGAAAAAAAAAAATTAACAACAACAATAACCGACAACTACCCAAAACGCAAAA
>Ga0116231_10002270_pt1 | contig 40156 bp, 40 predicted proteins | sample S1TSphgellanicum_2_FD_89695 | JGI IMG/M metagenome (GOLD analysis project Ga0116231, IMG submission 89695) | Host-associated microbial communities from peat moss isolated from Minnesota, USA - S1T2_Fd - Sphagnum magellanicum MG | ecosystem: Host-associated > Plants > Peat moss > Unclassified...
AAAAACTAAAAATTTAATTTGGGAATAAAAAAGAGAAAAAAAATGTGAACTTTATGGTGTGGGGGGGGGGGGGGGTTGTTGAAACTCATAAAACCATCAATTTTTGTGATAAACTAAATTTCACCATGTCTCTCCTTTTTTCTGAACGCCTCCATTGTTGTTACATATATTTTCATTACTTTTACATGTATAACTACTATAATTATTTTCAAACCTTGTGCATTAAATGCTAATAAGAGTTTGAGGGTGAAAGGAGGCCCAAAAACAAGATGCCTTTATGACATGCCCCAAAACATTTACTCAAGCCTAGGTAAATGTATTTGACAATATTTACACTGGATTTACATGCCATATATATGACTATTGACACTTACACAAACAACATTAGTCCAAACCAAGTGTTCAATGTCAAATTTTTGTGACTCAAATTCAAATTCACACCATTTTGTTGGAATAGACATAAGAACGTAGATTGTGAAACAAGTATTTTGCTAGATCCAAAATCAAAATTAAGATTGTGAAAAAATATTCTTGAAAATGAGGTCAAGACATTTAGGTTTTAAAGTTGATTTTTAAAATAATAATAAGTAGGTTGAACTTTATAATTAAATATTCATTTTAATTAGTTGTTGAACTTTTTACCTACACATACACCTATTTAATTTTTTTCTAAAACTTTTTAACCATATAATCTTTAGCATTTAAGTGTGTAATGTATTATACATGGAATTAAACCCAATTTTTGAAATGGGCCTAAAGGTTTCTGAATTTGAAAAAATGTTTTTGAAAGGTTAAAAAATTGGAAGAATTAGGTTTAAAGCTCCACCCAACAACCTCTACATAAATTTTATAATGTCAAAATTAGGACCGAAGGTTTTCTTTAAAAGGAATAACTACACAATAATGCTTACAATCATGGCAACACAAGAACTTTATGTTGTAGCCAAACCAAAAAAACAAGGAAAATATTTATGGCAAAGGAGGAAAAATAGTTACATAGGTCAATTTTTCATGTTTCACATGATCCTATCACATGTGGAATGGGAAAGAAAAAGTCAAGCATTTTGAAAGCACATCATTGCACATTACAACAACAATTGACCTCCAAGCTATGGAGGCTACTTAGCTAGAAGCTTGGAAACAAAGTGAGGATGTATCAACCATGACATGATGAAATTTTGTGGGAACTATCATGTTGTGGTCTCCTTTGACAAGAGTGACATCTCCAAATGAACATACATCATTAAAAGTGTTACAACTTTACAAATCTAAGAACCCAAATAAAAGTGTGTTTGATTTCATATACTATTGGTTGATCCTCAAATATGTGTCTCAATGGTCAAAGACTAGAAAAGAAAATAAGAGAATGACCACCCCATGAAGAGGAAAGTTCCCCCCAACATAGTCATAATTGAAAGGTAAATGAATATCGTACCCCTAATTTTTTTTAAAAAATTATAGTATCATGTTTTCTTCAATAACATAATACAAATTAATATCCCTCTTGAATTTCTTTGCAAACCAAAATAAGGAAACAATATGAGATGAAGAAAATTATCTCATTTTGAAAAACTAGGCTTAAACACTATTCTTCAATGCCATCAATTTTTAAATAGCCACCAAATTATCACTTGGACATTTGACAAGGGTTAATTCCAACCCTAAATTAGATTAATATATACTTCTATAGACATCTTCATAACCTTTCTATTGGTCACCACTTTATTTTTGGCAATTTTCAACAAAGAAAGTTTTTAAAAGCTTCTAATTTAATAAGCCAATGGCTTGCAATTTTCGAAATATTCCAAAATTAAAAAAAAAATCCTTAATATCAACTTACCATGGATTTAACATTAGATGTGAAGCATGCGTTAAAACATTAACAATTGAATTCGACCAATGTTGTACAATTATTTGATTTTGTCAAAACTTTTGATTATTCAAAAAAAATAGAATCAAATAACCAACCTTTGGTTTTGGGTTTTTGATTTTTTTTAATAACTAGCAAGTTTCATACAAAAATCAACAAAAAAAAATGAGAATTTAGGGTAGGGTTTTTTGACTTGTTATTTGATTTTTTAAATTGGTGGTTAGTGGTCAAAACCAATTACGAACATTTTTAACAAAGCTAATCAAAGGCTAGAACTAGTGTTGGTTGATTGTGGATCTTTTGGGTAACTAATTAATAACCTACTTGATGGTTATGAAAAAAATTAGTAACTAAAAAACATTGGTATAACCAATTTTAAATTGTTACTATATGATAAAGCTCAAGGTGAAAGGCATTATTGAAATAAGGTCCCACACAAACTAGTAGTTGAATGATGAATGCCCAATTTCAATAATGCCCTCAACTAAGGGATTTACCCACCATCAAGATTCACTAGATATTTCCTTTAATGATAGGTGGATTGTAGTACATTGGACAACATCAAAATCATAAAACATGGTTCAAAATTGTAAAGCTCACTTTGAAATCATAAAGCCCACTTTGTTGTCAATGAAAAAATTACATATTTCAAGGTGTTGTCCAAATACACTAGAATTTTTTTGGGTGGATCTTTATGTCAAGGATATACATATATGGTACATTTGCCTATGAATTCCAAGATTCAAAAAGAAAAAACCTCTCAACACTAAGCAAATGTCACTAAAACATCATTATAAAATAAAATTGTTAAAGAAAAACTATCCATTTAAAAGAATTTCTAATCCTTTTGCAAAATAACAACAAATAAACAATGTTATTTATGTTTGCATATACTAGTAGTAAGTAGCAATCTTTTGTACAAAGATAATTATGTTAATTCAATGAAATCAAGTGGAAATTGTCACAATTTTGGAGGGGAGGTTTGTATTGTTAGTTTGGCTCCTTTGGTCCATTATCATAAAAGTCTTTTCTATTTTGCGATTAACTAAAATTTGGTTGCCTATCAAATTGTGAAAAAATTAACAAGGGTTCAATGAAACTTGTCATGTTCAAAACTTTGTTCAATTTTGATAAGTTTTCTTGGGTGAATGTGTGTATAAGGGCTTGATTTTAAGTATTGAATTAGGGGTTTCAATTTTTGAAACATATGCAAGGAGGAGGATTAAATAGGTACTTTATAAATTTTTTATTTATATCCTTTTCATTTTAGTAAAAAAATTATTTTGGTTATTTGCTTTCAATTTTTTTAAAAAACAACCTAATCAACTCGGCAACTTTCATCTTTGGTTGTCCTAAAGTTTTGAAATGTCCTTTTTTTTGTTTTGTATGATTATCCAATGGATGGGCCCTATCATAACAAACCAAAATTAAGCCTTTGATGCATTCACGACCTAATTGATAGAAACAATGATAGGTACTAGGTATCAACAATAATAAGAGGTGGTGTGGGTTTAGGTTTATAGGATTTATAACTTCCATCAAAACTTTGACTAACAAGTTGATTACTTAATCTTCAATAAATTTGGAAAAAATATACCATATCAAAGATGAAACCAAAACACTCGCCAAGTCAATGACAAGGTGGGTTTGATGAAATTTGAAACCAAAACTCAAGTGTGCCCATATCCCTACATATAATCCTTATTTACCTCTTGATCTGAAGGCACCTTATTCCATAACCAACATGCGCACATGTTTTATCAACAATTTGTTTTTTGTTTTTGTCAAACTAAATTACCCAAATAACTTTGATTTTCTTAGTGCCTAAGTGTCAAAGTGTTGAACATTTGTACAAAACCTCCTTTGTTTTTTTAAACATTACTTGCTTAAGTGTTAGGTTGATTAAAATTGATAATGCAAGTTGGATTGTTTATAAACTACACAATATTGTCCTTAATGTCAAGCAATGTTAAACTTGTCCTTTTTTGTAATGTTGTTTACTTGAGTGTTAAATTTCTTTGATTGCTTGTGGTTAGGTTCTGTACGAGTTACAAATTTGTTGTTTTAAAGTGCTAAACATTGTCAATTTGTTTTGTTGTTTTTATGAAACATGTGATTTAGTTATTTATGTCAATATACATGCAAAGTAGTTTGTTAATGGTACAAATGCAATTAAAGCATTGAAGTTTTTTCCCCCCCTAATTAAAGATTGAATGACAACCATTGAAATTGATGCATCTACATTAAAACAAATTGAATTGGGATTGCTAGCACTAAATTTCCATTGAAACTACACCAAAGATCTTTTCAGGGTAGAGAGTCATAACATTAACCCGTTGGGATTAGTGTTAATCACAAATGATGTAAATAATGCCCAACTAGGTCCTTGGTAATCACCTTCAGCTTAAAGGTAATACTAGGAAAAGACAATGTTACACATTCACAAAACTAATTTACTAGCTTTCTTACTTGATAAGTAGAAGAAAAAAATCATCTTTTACAACTTGTCTTACGTAATTACATGTGTCATATGTAATTAAATTTTTTTTACAAAAGATAATTTTTCTACTAGCTACTACAACACTCACATAAGAATAACAAATTGTATATGGAGAAGGGAATAATTTGTTCCTTGGACGGTATCCTACCTTTCAGTCCTAACTTCCATTCCCTAAATGAATAATCTTAATGTGACAACATGTTAGTTACACCAAAAGAAATGACCATAACCTAGTTAGTAAACAAGGGACAATAATTATGCTTGTAGCATAATTATCACCACATAATAGCAACATTTATAATAATTCAAAAAAGGGATTTTTTGATGAAAATACATACTTAGAAATAATCAAACTTGTCCCAAGAATGCCTACCTTCTACCTTTCTCTCCTACCATCCGCCCCACCCTCTTACCATCCTACCAAAGTATTGAAGTTAAAACTTCAAGATAAATCTAGAAAGAATAAAGATTTTGCATAAGCACCTTTGTTTATTGCCTTCTTGATGTGAGTTAGGTACATCCAAGGACTTCTATCCCTTCCTTTCTTTTACTTCAAAGGGAAAGGATAGACTACTCTCCTAAGGAGAAAGAAAACAAAAAAAAATAACAAGATTACAAGAAGAAAACAAACAAAGGGATAAAAGAAAAAAGGATGGGAGGGAAAAAACAAAGAGAAAAATTCACTCCAAAACCAAAATCCAAACAGAAAAACCAAAACAAAGGGAGAGACTTTTTAAATAAAGGGCCTTCCCACCCCCTAAATCCTCCCCCAAGTCCATACCTTAAAAAGACCATTGTCAAAAGTCCCACTAAACTAGTCGGTCCTTTTAGATTTACTCCAAGTTACCTTCCATCTTTTAAATAATTAATTAGCCCATTATCACCTTATAGAAGATAGGTGGTTGCCTTTTTACTTACCATCCTTGAAGTTAGTTAGATAAATGGGCCTTATCCCCCAAAAGTGGAAATAACAATTCCCAATAATAAAAATTATCGAGATGCCCCCTAAACCACTAACCTCTCGAATATAAAATTAACCCAAGGTCATGTGACTTTCACCAAATGCTTCTTGAATCAAAATTTGAATCTTTTACAATGAACATTAATGAAGTTGAGTCCCCTCTAGAGCTACAAGACAAAGTTTGGATTCAAGAAAAGAACTAAACAAAAGAATTGCATGTAAATGATTATGTAAGTGCAACAATGAATATAAATTCTAGCATATTCAATTTACTTTTTATGCATTTGTAGTTCTTGTGCTTAAGTTACAATTGAATAAACATACATGTGTAAAAAATCTGGAATTAATAGAGTTATACATAAAGTTAGAAAACACATGTGGGTCCAAACATGATAAAGTATACCAAAAAAATAGTCCTTCAAAATTTTAACTTAAAAAAAGTCTCTTTTCAACATTCACATTCAAAAAGTTATTAAAAACCTATTTAAATTGCATTTTGAAATCATTGAGCTTTTCATTGAGTTTATTGTAAGTTGAACATAAAGTTTGAAAATTTTCCATATAAAAAAAGTGGATGAAAAGTATGTTCTAATTAGCTAGTTGTTTAAATTTTCCAACATACTTTTACATTAACACTTTGATAAATTATGACCATAATATGAAAAGTTGAAACTATATTCATACACATTAGGGCTTTATCAACTTGAAAGCACACTAATTCTAATTGATGTTTTACTTTCATGTGGTTAGTATGTATTTTCCAAAAAAGTGGCAAGTGTAATTGATTGGCATACTTTACCATGCTTATGCCCAAGGTTTCGATATTGGGTTTAAGGAAAAGAGACGATGAACAAAAAAAGGCACGACACGCATTTCTTGAAGGCAAAAAAAACAGGAGCAAATTCAAAATTGTTCTTTAACTCAGGATCAAAGGAGTTTCTTCCTATAATTCATCTAAATTTTTACAATGTGAGTGTCACAACTAACACAAATGTTTTTTGCAAGGAAGGTTTAGAGCCCAACTAGTTTTTGAGGAAGGTTTGAAACGAGACCAATTTGTGAGAAAGGTTTGGAGCAAAAGTAGTTTGTGAAGGTTTTAAAATTTAAAAAGGTTTACTTTGAACTTTGAGTAGGTTGTGAATTTTGAACAAGTTGTGAGCTTTGTGAGCTTTGAACAGGTTATGAGCTTTGCATAGGTTGTGAGGTTTGAATTTCAGAGGTGTGTCAATCTTTGTGGTGAGCTTTTAGCATCGTGGTTTGTGGTTTCGGTAATGAGTTGCAACTTTGATAATGAGGAGTTTCGACAATAGTTGCAACTTGGACAACGAGGAGCTTCGACAACAAGTTTTGCGTAAGGTTTTTATGCCTAAATTTATTTCTTGTGAGTCCCAACCAAATGGTCCTCATTTTTAGATTGTGGGAAGGTGAAGATTTTTTTTTAATGCTTCAAATTGTGACCTAATTCTATGGGAGGCATTCTTCTTGTCTTGCTAGTCTCTTTTTGTATTTTGCCGCAAGTTTTGTGAATTAATCACATATGTAATTACATCCCTTTTGTTGCAATCTTTGAAGCTCATACTACAACCTAAGTTTCTAGACTTTTCCATTTCTAATTTTCAAAATTTCCAGCAACTTTTTGTCACACCAAATGTTGATGATGCTTGTCATCTTCTACCACCTTTCATAGACAATGTTGTGGTTACATACATTCTTCCATGCTTACCCATGACCTCGTCCATGCTTTGGTGTCTTCGTTGAGTAAACAAGGGGTGGTGTAAGGCAATGGGGGAAATAATTGCATAGAATGCTTTGGAACTTGTCAAAAAATCAGTAATCAGGTTCATTAGAAATTTGTAGCCATCCATGGTCTCAAGAGACATTCTCTTCATGAATGACTTCAAATTGAAATAGATTACTTACAAGATTTTATGGAATGGTATGATACATTTGAATCCTTTGAAAATGTGGAATCAAATGTAAATACAAAATTTTTTTCTTCTTCAATAAGGTTGCTAGTTTAGCTTATGTTATGCACATATTGTAATATGATTGAATTGGAATCTATACAATTTTATACTTCTAAGACTTGTTGGAGTTTGTTTTCCTATTAAGGTCATGTTCATTTACTGTGGATGTTTGTTTCAACCTAGTGGGCCCAAGGAACTAGTTACTCAACATATAAACCTATACAATCCAGAGATGTTATTTTGTTGATCAAGGCGGGGTTTAAAGGTTTTGTTTGATCAAGGTTTGGGAAATCCAACTGGTTATTCATTTCCATCCAATCAGGTCATCATTTCATCTACCTATTTGCTTGAACATACTGCACCCAGTGGATTAATTGTTGCTCATAAATTCAATGTGGAAGCCATTTTAATTTTTGCAACAATGTTCTTTTGTTGACTAATAGTAGGTATAAGGTTTTGTTTAATCAAGGTTGTTTGAATATACAAGGCATCATTTTTGGCTCCAGAATAGGTGGAAATTATTGCTCAACATCTGGGTTTCCAATACCTCCAAAGCACAAGATAGGTAAAATTTGCCAAATACTTTTATAAGCAAGGTCTTTGCAAAGCCCATTTTGTTTCAAAGTTTAAATGATTTTTTTTTGTGCAAGAAAAGCATTTTCAGACAAACCCTAGGCCTATCTATAAATTTGCTTAAGTAAGATTATGCCCTTCACCCACCTTAAGAATGTTAGGGTCAACCATGCTTTCAACTATCATGCAGGACATCATGAGGTCCAATAAGCACACACGTTGTTAACAAAGTGACAATTTTTTTCTTGAATGCCAATTACAAGCAAATAATGGGCACTGGTCAGGCTTCAGTTACCATTTGGAATAGACCCTAATGAAAATCATATTTCCATGAGGACTAAATGATGATTACTTAAGTGGAACATGACCTATGGGCAAATGGCTATGCATTGATGGGTTTGTGCTTATGGATGTGGGGATTACGGTTATGTTTGATCAATGTCCAAGAAATTGAGAGCATTGTTCACTTCAACCCAGTGAACTAACTATTTCATCTTGTTCACTTTAACCTAATGAACTAAGGGAGTTGGTTGTTCAACATATAAATCCAAAGTTCCAACAATCATCAAATGGATATTTCATGATGGGTTTTTGTTTATGAATGTGGGGATTAGGGTTTTATTTGATCAATGTCTAGGAGATCCAACCAATTGTTCACATCAACTCATCTAGGTCATCATTTCATCTACCTGCCATCTTGAACAAAATGAACCCCATAAGCCAGCTATTGCTCATGAATTCAACTTGGACATTTATATCATGTTCTTCCATTGATGTTATTATGTTGACCACTATGCTAAATTCAAGGTTCAGGAAATCTAGAACATTTATCATTTGAACATAGTGAATTCACCATTTCATTTGGTTATTGTTTTGAACCCAGTGAACCCAAGGAGCTAGTTGCTTGACATATAAACTTAGATAATCATTAACCCAATTAGGTCATCATTTCATCTGCTTATTCACTTGAACATAATACACATAGTGAACTAGCCCTAAACCTTCATCTATTTGGATTTTAAACATAATGAACTACTTGATATTCAATTCAAGTTGGAGTGCCATCTCATGATCTTGCATTAACCTTCTTTTGATGACCAATGGTGGGTTTAGGGACTTGGTGTCAGAATAACTATAGTGTAGTTAAAGAAGGAAGGAATCTACGGATCTACAAGATTTTGAATCAAATAATTTACACTACAAGTATTGCGGCATGTTCTAATCCAAGGTTGATCATCTTTCATCTAACTTTAACAATCCATTTTGAGTTCATACATCTATTGCCATTGATGTTTTGGATTTAACATCACCTAGGTTGGGCAATTGTTTAAAAGGCACAAAAAGAGAGATAAAGACAGAAACAAATAGAGAAAGAGAGAGGTGGAGAAATTCAAAGGTGTAGAGAGAGGCATAAAAAAAGAAAGATGGAGAGAAATAAAGACAAAGAGGTAGAGAGAGATGGAGAAAGAAAGAGAGATGGAGACAAAGAGATAGAGAGATGGAGATGGATACAAAGATGGAGAGAAATAGAAGTAGAGAAAAAGACATAAAGATAAAGAGAGAAAAAAAGAAAAAGAAAAAAAAGAAAAAAAGAAAGAGAGAGAGAGATGGATTGACTCAAAGAGGTGCAAAAAGAAAGACAAAGAGATTTATCGAAAGAGATGGAGACAAAAAGATAGAGAGATGTAGATAGAGAGAGATAGAGAAAGAAAAAAAAAGAAAGTGAAAGACATGGATAGATTCAAAGAGACGCAAAGAGGGAGTCTCAAAGAGAAATAGAGAGAAAGAGAGAGATGGAGAGACTTTAAAAGGCACATAAACATAGACATAGAGAGATGGAGATAGAGATGGAGAGAAATAGAGGCAAAGAAAAAGATAGAAAGAGAGAAAGAAAGGGAAAAAATAAAAATAAAAATGGACAGATTCATAGAGGCATAGAAGGAGATAGAGATAGAGACGGAGACAAAGAAATAGAGAAATGTAGATGGTGAAAGTGGAGAAAAATAGAGGTAGAGAGAAAAACAAAGAGGGATAGAGATGGAGACATAGAGATAGAGAGATGTAGATGGTGAGAGATGGAGAGAAATAGAGGTAGAGAGAAAGACAAAGAGAGATAGAGAAAAAAAAATAGAAAGAGAGATGGACAAATTCAAAGAGGCACAAAGAGAGAGACTTAGAGAGATAGAGAAAGAGATGGAAATAGAGAGGTAGAAAGATGTAAATGGAAAGAGAAATGGAAAGAAATAGATGCAAAGAAAAAGACAAGGAGAGATAGAGAAAAAAATAAAATAATAAATAAATAAATAAATATATATATATAGAGAGAAAGATGGACATACTCAAAGAGGCAGAAAAAGAGAGACTTAGAGAGACATAAAGAGATGTAAGATGGAGAAAGAGATGGAGATAAATAGACGCAAAGAAAAAACAAAGAGAGAAAGAAAAAAACGAATAGAAAGAAATATGGACAAACTCAGAAAGGCGCAAAGAGAGAGACTCAAAGGGATAGAAATAGAGAGAGAAAGAGAGATCGAGAAACTCAAAAAGGCACATAAAGAGAGACAAAGAGAAAAAGAAAGAAAGATGGATAGACTCAGAAAGGTGCAAAAAGAGAGACTAAAAGAGAAAGATGAACAAATTTAAAGAGACACAAAGAGAGAGATAAAGACTGAAAAAGAAAGAGAGAAATGGAGAGACTCAAAGAGGCGCAAAGATAGATAGAAAGAGATAAAGAGGGATTGAAAGAAAATAGATAGATTGAAAAAGGCGCAAAAAGAGAGATGGAGAGAAATAAAGAAACTCAAAGAGAGGAGTGATAGAGAGAAAGAAAAAAATAAAAACTTAGAGAGAGGTAAATATAGAGATAGAGAGGTAAAGAAAGATTGAGAGAGATAAAGAGGGAGAGATGGAAAGAAATAAAAAGACTCAAAGAAAGAAGAGAGATAAAGATACAAATATAGGAAAAAATAAAATCAAAGAAAGGTAAAAATACAAACAGAGAGGGAGAAAAAGACTGAGAGAGATTGATAGAGACATAAAGGTAGAGAGACACACACAGAGGCACAAAGAGAAAGAGACAAGACAAAGGCAAAGATAAAATGATGTGGAGGTTGGAAGGTTTTTTAGGAATGGATGGGCCTATTTATGTTGGGGTGAAAAGTTTTCAACACAAAGAGAACTTCTTGAGTATGCATGTGTCAAAGGCACCACAACAAAAGAAAGGAAATTGTGCCATTGTGGAGTCCATTCACTTGAGTAGCATGTGTGTTGCTTGTAACCATCACTTTGCTATTTATAGCAAAGACAAGTCCATAAATACATAATTCATTCCTAATGTTACATGGAAGGCTACTTATGCTTCATATAAGTCGGACTACTTAGAATCAAACTTCTAGGAGGAAACCTTAAAAGAAAGGTTGTAGGAAACATTACGGGATGCAAACATCTCATGTATCACATGATCTTTTAAGGATGAAGAACTAGAGTTATCCATGTTTGCAAACATTTCATGCATCCCACGATCACTTGAAGATGAAGAGCTAGAATTATTTGATCCGGAAATATTAGAACTATCTTCTGTAGAACTAAAACCATGGTTTGAAGATGAAGTCGTGATCTCCAAATGAGAAAATCCTTCAACTTGAGTGAGACTTGAAAAAGAGAAAAAATGAGTGAAAGGTGCTCCCACTTATATAGTTCCCACCCATAAGACAAAACATATGGGTTTGAAGCAAAGGTTATGGAAACCCTTTTTGCACAAGGTTGAAGACTTAGGTTTTGGATGGCATTATTGGTTGAAGGGTTTAATTATGAGTGGGGATAAGGATTAGAGATTTTGATTATGTTGTTAAACTAAATTAATAGCCCTTATGATAAGTCCTATGTAGGACCCTAGGTACCTTTTCATCTAAGTCAAATTTGCTTAAGTAACTCCCTATGTAATCCTTAAATAACTCTTATGTAAGCCCATAAATAGTCCCTTAGGTATCCCTTTACTTACAATGTCCCTAGGCATCCCAACCAAGGTAGGCCATTAGGTAATCTCTAAGTATCCCCTAAATAGTCCCCTATGGAACTCCATAAATATTCCTAAACTCTTAAAAAACCGTTAGGTAGTACCTTAAATAAGCCCAATGTAACCCCCCATAAATAGTCCTTAAGTATTTCCTAAGATTAAAAAATCAATAATTAATCCTTAAATAGTTCCTTAGGTAACTATTGATAACTCCCTAGGTAACCCGTATTCAAACCCATGGCTAGGCAAGTTGGTTGTCCATATATAACTAGGTAAGTGCACCTACCTTATTTCACCTCAAACAGCCCATGGCCTATGGCCAGAAAGGTAGACTATTGTGTGGTAAAAAAAGTGACAAAAGTAATAACTTTTGAAGATATATCTTGTGTTTTCAGGGTTGGTCCTAACTTTTATGCACTTTACAGATAGTTGAAAAATGCAGGATGGGAGAGACATGTAAGATCAAAGGCAAGTTGAAACATAAGATTACTTTATGAATAACTTTAATGTATATCAAGTTTTGAATTTCATAGAGGAAGGTTTATCATCATTGATAGTTCCATCCTATTTATATGTGCATCATATGTATTTAATTTAAATGCACAACATTAATGTGAAAAAAACACAAACCCATGAAATAATAGATTTTATGCAAGTTTTGAACAAACTAATGAAGTGAACAAGTTTCCTATCTTTCTTCCTTGTCAAATAAATTTCTTCTCATAGTTATAGGTGATAACACTTTGGATTTCATGCATTTGTTATACGGGTCTATTTGTGCATGTTCATTTCTTGCGAATCTAATTACAATAGTCAACTTCCCTTATTGAATGTTTTGTTCTGATGTAAGGGAAGATGCTTCAAACATTGAAACAAGGGATTAGAAACAAGAAAAAGATCCCTTTGATTGCAGGAAATGTAACAAAACATTGTGTCCAAAGCAAAAGGCATCCCCAAAAAATACAAACACACAACTAGGGAAACATGTTTGTACCAAAGGCCAAGCTAAGAAAGATAAATTACTTCCATCTAGAAACACATGGATTAAAACAAAGTGATCAATTGATGTCTTTTGTTGTGATATTGTTTGACTTGATTTCAATCCAAGTCAAGGTTTATGAAAGCAAGGTGAAACTTAAGGTTTGTATGCAAACAAGGTCAAATATGGTTGAGTATGAAAATATAGAAGAACTATATAGTTCAAGAATTTGCAAGTGTTCAAAGAACAATTATAAACATTTTTTAATAGATCCAAGTTTTAGACCTTTGTTTCTTCCCTTGGACCTATGTGAAAGTTGCATGAAGATTACTAAACTTTGTGAGTTTTTTTTTGTATTATTATTATTATTATTATTAATTTTTTTGGGGTAGTATCATGACAGAAACCTACCTTATGACATGGTGCCTTTATGATTGCTCGTAGTTTCAGAAGTTTGATAAATTTAGTGAATGTTTTTGTTTTTAAGTTGGGAGACTAAAGACAACATGTTTTGTAGCATTGTAGACAAAGGTATATCATTTTTGTAAGGTTGTAGATGGTACCATGGTATGTGGTTTTGGGTTTATTTTCAAAAACAATTATAATAAGTATTGGTCACTAATTATCTTTCTTTTTAAATCATTTATTTTTAAATATTAATATCAAATGATGTTATCTCAATTGATCATCACTAGCAATGCAAAGCCCAAATAATAATAATAATAATGAATATACACCCATCCTCGTGCCCCCATACTCATTACATCCCCACAATTCATGCCCTTGTCATTATAGCCTAAGCCAAAATAGGTGAAGAACCTAGTTGGGAATAAAAATTTGTTCAACCAATGAAGAATTGTACCATGCACCCAAATAGACTCAAATTTTTTTCTTTTGGGGAGGGTGAGAGATGTTGCATGTTTTGGGATTTTTTTTCCCCCAATGGGTTTCCCAAGTTCCCAATGTGTTCTCCAATATATTCCCAATAGCACCTCATTTCGTCCAATGTACTTTGCTCAAAGGTAGTCCTCTTTGGAACCCATATAGGTAGGCGAATATTCAGACTTACATGTTTGGAGTGAATATTTTTATATCGGGGGAGTTTCCACAACCTCAATTTGTTTTTGACGATCGGTCAATCAAAGAGGCTCATTGCAAATAAAAATAAAAACAATATCTGAACTTGAAAGGTAACCCCCAACTAACTAATGTGAATATTGGTGTGTCAATGGGTCAAGCCCTAAAAGTACAAACCCATTTGTGAGGTGAGGTAAAAGCCTTTGCCAATCTTTGCTAACTAACTAGCTATCTATTTACAGAGCTACCTATGAATTCTAGGGTTTCTTTTGTGGGTTTGTGTGGTTTATCTTCCAATCAAACGTGTATAACAAAGTGGATGATGCTCTTTTGAATTTCCTAGTCCTACCAAATGAAAAGAATGGTAGGGCTATGGATATTTGCAAGAGGAAGTATGGAATAATAATAATAATAATAATAATAATAATTCCTCTATAGAAACCAACTTTTTGACCACCTCTGAGTGGTGATCAACTTTTAGAACAAGCTACCACCCCTTGAATAACCTTTTTTCATCAATCATACTTGGTTTAAAGTGAAAGAGAATTGTACCCAAAGATTCAAAACGAGAGAGAGAGATCGATAACTCTTGCTCATGCAACTACCCCAAAGCAAATGCCAACTACTCTCAACAAAGCACTTGAAATGAAATTTCTTAGTATATTTGAAAGGCACCTTGTATCTGTGAATATCCCTCCTAGAAAACCCGAGGCAACTTACACCTACTATTTTGGAGCGGGAGGGATCTTACCCCTACTTGCCTGATTGCATACCAAATGCCCTAAGGTAGGTGTAAGATCCTTCCCACCCTTACGTAGGAGGCATAAGAACCCTCCCCCTTGGGCACCTTGTGATTTATTTACCTAGGTTTATGTTCATGATAACCTTTGCCTAGTGCTTTAGAATGGGTAAAGCTCAGGGGTGGGGAGATTGGCCTCACCCTTGAGGCTTTAGCCTACCCTACACTTGTTTTCCAGCCACCTGGTTTTCATCATACTTTTGAAGCATGTTTCTGATGATGGGTATTTTTTTTTTTCTTTTTTGGGTTGGCAAGGAGGACCCATCTATCATGCTGGTCTGGTCAATGGTGTCATGAGGTCAAGGTGTTTTGATTTCTGGAGAAAACCATTTTAGATTGATTGGAAAAAGGAGACAGACCCATTCACTCTAAGCAGAAGAGGATCAGAGAAACCATCTTGGATTGATTGATTGATGAGAGAGAGACTCATTGATTCCAAACAGAAGAAGAGGATCAGAGAAACCATCCTGGATTGATTGGAGAGTTACTCACCCATTGTCTCCAAGCAGAGGATCAGAACCCTCAAAGAGAAGAAAGCAAAAATAGGTAATGATGTTATGTGTTTGAATTGTGTATTTGTTTGTTGTTATCTACAACATTTTCAAATGGAATCTCCACCAGAGTTTGTTGATCTGTTTGTGACCCATCTCATCCTTTCTTCTCCAATTTAGCTGCTGCTGCTGGAAACTCATGCTTCTGCTGTCTGCGTCCTAATGATTTCAATTCTTTTCTGCACTCCCACTTTCAGTAGCTACACGATTTGCCAATGGGTTGCTCATCTTGTAATGAAATTGTGAGAATTTTCTGCTCAGGCACATCGTGAGTTTGCTCTACTTTGCGGCTTACAAGAGGATACACATGATCTATTGTGAAGCATAAGTGCGCGCGCACACACACACAAGGAGAGAGAGAGAGAGTTTTCCACCAGAGTTAGTATCATCTATGCACATTTTGTGTCTGAAACCAGGTGGCAGGAAAGGGAGTTCAACCCAGGATGGTGATCGATGGCAAATTCAGTACCATAGGCAAAGTCATCACTTGCAAAGGTATTGTGGTTCAGAATGCTATCTACCATCTCTGTGACCACAACAAATACTGGATCAGTCAGAGCTGGGTGTTTGACATGCTGCAGAAGTTGATTCGTTTTTTCTGGGTTATGGGTTCCAGCTGCAGTGGCATGGGAAGCTAAAGGAGAGCTAGTTGTGCAGGAGGTGCAACTTGCGCCTCCTCAGCCCATGGAAGTTCGCATCAAAGTCATCAGCACTTCTATTTGCGGCAGTGACATTCTAATGTGGAGTTCCAAGGTTTGTGTCATCAGAGCTTTCAACCCTAAAGTTTTCTTCATGTGCAGGAATGCTGTTGGTTAAAATTGTTAGCTTCAACATCACTGTTTGCAAAAGTACTCAAAACTACAGCCCTCGTTTTGTTGACCAGGCTTCTCACTTTCCTCGTATCTTTGGTCATGAAGCTGCTGGGTATGGTCTTCTTACTTTCCCCTTGTACCAAATTTTGTGTTGCAATTTCTTTGCAATTTTTCTTTTGACCTAGGATGGATATAGGAGGAATTCATTCCAAACAATGTTCAGCTGCTGTGATTTCTGAGCTGCAGGATTGTTGAAAGCGTAGGTGAAGGGGTTGTTGACCTTGAGCCTGGGGACCATGTCATTCCAGTTTTCACCGGCGAGTGTCGTGCTTGCAAGTTCTGTAAATCTCCAAAGACAAACTATTGTGCAAACTCATATGTGAATGCGTTTGAAACCGGGATGAAATATGATGGCACATCACGCTTTTCAATCGATGGGAAACCCATTGCCATGTACTTAGGCTCAACTTTTAGTGAATACACTGTAGTGGAGTATGCACGTGTTGCAAAGATCAACCCATCTGCACCCTTGGACAAGGTCTGTGTACTTAGTTGCGGTGTTCCCACAGGTAAAAAAACAGAAAACATTCTCATTCTATGTATAAATTTACGCACAAGCTTTCATAATACATCTAGAGCTGGAGATGGGTAGTTTACAGTTCAGTTTTCAGTATTTTTCGGTCCTTTGGATTTAGAATTCAGAGTTGCCATTTAGTGTAAGGATCTCCAATGTGGATGGAATGTGATTTAGGTTATACAGAATGGGGATGTTTTGGCTCAATCAAGGTTGGCTTTGCTGGATTCTTAAGATGTCATGGGCAGTAAGAATCCCATGGGGAGTTGTGGGAATGATTTGGGATGCAGTTTTGATGCCTGCACTTAGTGAAAGCAAAGGTGTTTTCTGAGTTTACAGGTTTGGGAGCAGTATGGAATGTTGCAAAAATGGAAGCTGGATCAGTGGTGGCAATTTTTGGACTTGGCACAGTTGGTCTTGCTGTGAGTATGGATTTGGAGTACAGATTTTGTAGTATTGATTTGTAGCATTGATTTGGAGGATGGATTTGTAGTATTAATTTGGAGTATGGATTTTGTCTTGTGATTGGGTGTTGAAAGCTAGAAAAAAGGCGGCAATCACTTGAGAACTTCTCAGATTCTGAAATATTTCAAAGTCTTGGTGGAAAACTCACATGTGGAAATGTTGTGTTTACAGGTAGCAGATGGTGCAAAAGTAGCAGGTGCATCACGGATCATTGGGGTGGAGAAATCTCCCAGCAAATCTGAGCTAAGTCTGTTCTTCATACCTTTCCTGTGAGTATACAGAGTTTTGTGCATCCATCGTGGTGAGATTTGTACAAAGTGATGCGAAATTCTGTAGTTCTTGGTAAATGCATTATAATTTTGCATGCAGATCGGTACTGGGTATTCTTGTGGGTCTACTCCTTGGCATCAAGTCTATCAAATGAGCTGTGTGTTTTGAACTGGCTGGAATAACCAGGGCCCCAATTTGCCGGGTGTGTATTGCAGGCAAAAAATTCGGTGTCACAGACTTCATAAATCCAGCTGATTGTGAAAAACCTCTTCCAGAGGTATGAAGGACGTGTATCTTCCCTGCCAATGCTATTGTTGATACACATACCTTTTGCTAAATTTATATTCTTGGAAGCTTTTTTGTGTGCAAAACTATATTTTGGGAGTGTTGCATCAAAACTGGAAATTTTCTTAACTCAATTCTTTTATTGATTTTGTGCCAGAATGTAATTTTTTCATTGTTTGTTAATGAAGATTGGTAGTTTATTGGTGTGCAGGTGATTAAAGAGATGACTGATGGAGGTGTGGATTATGCTTTTGAGTGCACAGGCTGTGAAGGCATGATCTCTACTGCCTTTGAGTCTTGTCAGAATGTAAGATTGTTATTTTTTTGACCCACTTCTTCCACCCAATTTCAACTTTGATGTCATCTACTATTCTGCTTGCCAAATTTCTTTCCAGAAGCTGGATAATCAAAACCATGAGAAAAGGATTTCTTCCAATGGTTATGAGTCAATGATCATTAGTGGCCGAGTTCTTTAGCTGAGTAAAATAATCAACAATCATGAATCCATGATTAAGTAGCAGTTGTCCTTAGCTGAGATATTCATGAGGAAGGACTATTTTTCTTACTGAAACCAGAGTCATGCTTGCTTTGGCCAGCGTACCAAATTGGTCTCTGGAAGTTTGTGGTCAGATCAAATTGGAAAACAATTTCCTGACGAGTGCTCTAAATTTAGAGGAAGTAGGGTTTCTTTCTTTTCCAGTCTCTGCAAATGGGGTACACATTATAGCATCTTCAAGATACAGACTTTGGGTTTGAAGCTAGGTACACAGTAGATGAAGCTCTAACTTTTTTTCTTTCGGGATGCTCTTTGGCAATTCAGGGCTGGGGAACAACAGTAGCAACGAGTGTGCTACGTGAGAATGCACCAATTCTTCCTTCTCACTTACTGAATGGACGTACTCTGAAAGGGACGATGTATGGTGGATTCAAAACCAGGTCTGATCTACCTGAGCTTGTGGAGCGCTACTTAAGAAAGGTACAAACAACAGATCCATCCTCTTCCTTCCTTCCTTCCTTCCTCCATCATCATTCATGCCTTCATCTAGCACTCCAGCAATATTCACCATCTGAAATCAACCCCCAAACTCATGAACTACGATGTTACAAAAACAAATACAAGGAAGTGATATCTAGTGATGATAGACGATGAATAATTTCATTGAACATTTTAAGGAACACCTGAAAGTGTTATTTTGAAAGTCAAATGATGCATGGGTTGTTGGTACATATAAAAAACATGGGTGCAGGAAATTCTTGTGGATGAGTTCATTACAGAAGATTTACCTTTCAATGAGATCAACAAGGCATTCCAATTGCTACTCTCAGGCCAGGGTTTGCGCACGGCATTGCATTTCTGACCTCATCTCTTTTTCTTAGTATTTATTGCGTGTACTAAACCCACCAATTGTCTTTGTAGTCTCATTTGAAAAGCAATCATAACAATCACATCAATTATATATAGACCTAGGAAGGGTCCACCAGCAGCAGCATCATAATGGCCTGTTTAACAGTAATAGTTTAGATGAAATTCAGGCTTTCAATAGTGGGAACTTGAGTTTGAACCTCTAAATATGCACAAGATACAGCGCTCTCCAAAAAAAAGGGTCACTAAAGAAATACGGTTGGACTTGATTGTTGAGTCACAACAATTGGCTCATGCAGTGGTATTTAAATGATCCTCACTCTACATTGCACACATACACACACATTCAACAAATCCCAAAGGCTATACCAGACTCATATATACAAATTGAATGAATCCCAATACCTTCACAAAACTGGTACATACACACATTCACACATATTTGATGATTCCAAAGGCCTATATAGTAAACCCCCTTTTATAATCATGCCCTTGATGACCACTTTTTTTGTGACACTAATGAGTTGTGATTTAAACGTGTATAGTCACATTACATATAATCCTTTATGAGATTGTGATTATAGGCCCAAAAAAAAAACCCTTACAAAGAAGTCTTTTTATGCTATAATAAAGTTGCCAATTGTTTAAATTTCTAGTTTTACTATGCATTATTAGACTTCAAGAAAGTTGTGATTTTCATCCCAAATTAATGTACCAAAATGGATATATGAGACCAACACAAATGTGCCATGCATTGGGCAAGTATTTGACAATTGAACATATCATCAGCAGGTACTGATGTTGGATCTTTCTTAATATTTTAATACCTACCTGGTTCTGGCATTGGATCTTTTGTATAAAAAAATTCACTCCAGTTTGGTACTAGTATTGGAATTTTCTGGCCTGGTAGTAGGCTCCAAGGCTCATTTTCGGCTGGTATGATCAGATTATATATATGAGGTATATATGTGATATTGAGATTAGTACAACCCTTGCATGAATTTGAGACTAGTACAGCCCTGTGGTATGAAGATGATATTACCTCAGGTCCTTACCGAGCAGGTGGTGGTGTGAGGCTAATATTACCAACCAAGCATGTAGGAGTATGAGAGGCTGGTATTGCTTCAGGTCATACCAGTCTAGTTGGCTCTTTGATAATACCAGTACCAGGACCTGTATAAAGGGTTGTAGCCTGGTACCCACCCAACACTGGTATGGACCCTCAGGAAAAGGAAACACAGCAAATAGATTCAGCAACTAGAGGTTGATGAGTTTTCAAAAATACATACAGCATCTCCAATGTCCAAAGGATAGCAGTTTGCAACTGACTTGAATACTTCACAAAAACAGCTTGAGTAAGAAGGTTGATTATTGTCCACAGTTCAAGCCAGCAACCACACAGGCAAAGATTTGAAGATACCCATGGCTGTCACAGAGAGTTTTTCTAACTGTATTAAATCAAGACTTTGCCTACACCATACAAACACAAGAAATGGTGTGCTATATCTTACTTGAAGTTCCTTACGCTTTACAATTCACAAGAACTATGCACAAAGTAGAACTGAGTCAATTCTGTGTGCAAGGTGAGTGGCTTCCACTGTTGTACCTTGTTAAACTTGGAAGACACACATCTACAACACCCAAGAGACACATCCCCATCCCGACAATAGGCGTACTGTACCTCTGTGTGCATGCCTTCCAGGTATTGTCCTTGGATGAAGATGGCCGTCTCAAGGTACTGCCTAAGTCCCCATTTCTGTAGATGCAATCATCCACACTCCCTTCAAAAGCAGTTGAGCAACAAAAGTTTAGCATGATTTCAATTGAGCATGTGACAAGCAACAAAAGTTTAGCATGATTTCAATTGAGCATGTGACAGGCAACAAAAAAGTGGGAGATGAATATGTATTGACACAGTTCCACTCAGATACTATGACAAAAGCCAATTATCCATGGTTACTCACCTTCTTCAGGCTCCCTGGTGACCACTTTGTGACTATCCGAATGCAAAAGTGCCAAGGAGATAAGGGAACTATCTTCACTACATATCCTGGTGCAATGCCCATCTGTTAGGACAAGCTCACAGACCATTGAAAACTACTCATACTGCATCTGCATCAGCATCAACTTCCTTCTGTTCATTGCTTGGCTCATCTGTAGTTTCTTCCTCAGGGGGTGGAGGTGGCATCTGTTCTTCTTCTGGGATGGGCTCTTCCAGGTAGTCATTCTCAAAGGAATCAGCAGGCACCTCATAAAGACGCACCTGAGGCTTTGTGGGGTCTTTTACCAACACATACTTCCCTTCATCCAGCTTCATACAGATGTCAACAATGGCCTTCACAATTCCCCACATGTTGTTGGGATTAAGGTTGATCTGTGCTGCAAATTCTTTTGGCTTGTAGCCTTGCACACTCAGAATAGTATGGTTGAAATGGTCTCGTAAGTGCGCACGTGACACAAAACCAATCTTCATTACATCTGCACTTGCCAACAGGGCTTGTGCTGTCCATTTGGCTACTTTATTGTTGTTATTCTTCAGCTCAGTTGCCAGAACTGCTCCTCTCTGTGTCTCCAGCTTATTACGCCAGTCAACTCCAGTAAGTTTAGGATCAAACTCATTCAAGGCATTCAGAGTCATTAATGTTTGCTGGCCTTTCACTGCCATCAAACTGTGCACCTCGCATCTTGCCACCAGGGCTATTTGTTCATCTAGTCTCCAACGGCGGTAGCGATACGCTACAGATGCCACCTCGTCCCCTTCAGCAGCAAATGGATTTGGTTCTGAGAAGTTGTACTTGTTACCATCCTTGATCAGTACCTGTACAAGAGCCCCTCAAACGTTTAAGAGAAGAAACAAGACAGAAAGAATCCCCAAGTTGACGTACCCAATAGCAGCAGTTTAGGCAGGAATGCCTGGAACAGTGATCCTCCAAGATCAAGCTTCAACTGAAACCTTTTGAATCTGTCAGCATACAAACTTCATACTGCATGCACTCTGCCTCCAGTACATGTTCATTCCTAGTGTTCCCCGCACAATTCAGAGAAAAGGTGTAGTGACTATTTCCAATGTCCATGTAGACAACTTGAGGGTTTTCTGGTGGATTAAAATTTGCACTAGGTTATGCATGCTGGACAGCAAAAATCAGTAAATCAAATGTAGGAGCTTCTCAAGTGCTTGGGGGGAAGGATCTGCATCTCATTCTGCTGCTAACATCCAGTGTTTAAGTGCTTCTGCTGGCATACAATGTTGAAACCATGGCACTCACTAGTGAGCAAGACTAGTGAGCAAAGCTCATCACAGTCACCAGGCTCCATGGTGGGTTTTTCCAGTGTTGAGGTACACACTACTCTCTTCTAGAGCACAGTCTAGAATGCATAGTAGTCTTCTCTGCTACAGTGCAAAAGATAGAAGTTGCCCCAAGTTCCAGTCTATGATGCACAGAAGGTGATTGTTCTACTAGATTAAAACACATTGACAATGATGCCACCAAGCTCACATGGCACCAGAGCAGCTGAAAGGAAAGTTAAGTGCAGGGGGGATGTTGCAAACCTGCTGTGAGAAGTTCTGGTTGATGAACGTAGCCTCCACACTAAGTGATTGTGCTGAGTTAATGTCATCTTTGCTTTCGGGGAGAGATTCCTGTGCAGTCTCATGTACTGTGAGCATATCCAGCTGTGAGCCATCACGTTTATCAAAGAAGAGCTTGTTGCCGACTCTTTGCACCACAATATCCCAGGAATACACAGACCTGGGAGCACACATTAGGGTTGCAAGGATGGAGTCAGTTGCGAATACAGTGGCCATGTCCTCACTGGCAAGCCTCCGGATGACAGGATCATCTGTGGTGGTAACCTTGAAGAAATTGCGATTCTTAAACCTTTCCAATCGTCTCTCACTCTTGGAAGTCACCCGATCGTAGGTTTTGTCGTAGAACTCCAGAGCACCACACAAGGCAAGGTCTTCCGCTTCTCCCACATGGAAATTGAGCTTGGCGAAAGTCGAGAAGGGGATCTGCTCCAGAACTGCCCAGTCGGGTTGAATGTCGACAGAGCTTTTAGACGTGGCGGATTCTCTGCGCTGCATGTTGCGGTTTTGGTTGTAGAACTTGTCTCTTCGTTGCCTCTCCTTTTCAGCTTCCCGTCTCCTTGCCTCTTCCTCATCCTTTCTTTGCGGCAACTGCGGCTTCTGCTGGAAACGCCATCGTGGACCAAACTTGGGACGAGGAGGCGGCTTTCCATCAACGAGACGGAAAGACTCTTCATCAGCTTCATCAAAGAAGTAGTCAAACACACCGTACTCGTTGCCGCCCCCTCCACCGCGTCCGTATCCCGCATACCTGACAGGAACATTCCGTGTCCAGTCTGAGGCTCTACCGAGCTTCTCCCCCTTGTTGAATGGAGCATAAGGCACGTTCTGTAGCTGGCTTTGTAACGCTCTGTGATCGTCTGGTGGTCCCCAGCCATCTGGATTGTCTACGACCTCCGGCACCTTCAACTGGAGCTGCTGCTGTTTCGCCATCGTGAATCCTCGGACTGCCGGCTCTCTCCCTCGCCTATAGATTGTTCTATTGATTTTCCCTACAGGGGAAGAAGAAAAAAAAGAAGCGGAGGGGAAATGCAACAACCGGAAGTACTGTTGTTGCCGACCTACGAATTTCTGGAGCGTGCTGCAATCTTCTTCTTCCGAATCGCAGAGCAATCCTTCACCAGAATTCTCCTTCTATCAAGCTACGGAATATCAGTGGACTTGCAGTAGGTGATGTCAATAAGAAGGAGGTGTGTAGAAAGAAGATCGGGAACATGCGGATTCGTACTCACGGAGAACAAGCTGCGGAGAGCCGAAACTTGACAGTCAACGACGACTCCATCCTCTCGATGTCAAGAGAAGAACAAACTCCTTCGAGCGCAGTATACCGCGGGTAGACACTATTCACGAACGCGACTTCTTCTTCGCAAATCGTTCATCGGAGAGGGAGCCACGAAGAAGAATATACAACCACAACACACAATTCCGAAAGCTTCGCCGCGGTAATACCACTGTTGTGACCGCCGACACTTCCAAAAACGGGTACGAACGCCGCCGGGCTAGAAGCCTGAAATCAATCAAAAGATACAAGTCCCGGAATCTTCACATATCGACCTTCCTCCAAACCACAATAACAACGATCTAGACGCAGGGATTGAGGCGGAAAAGAGAAAAACAACGCACAAAAAGTAACAACAACAGCAACCACCGAAGAAGAAGTAGAAGTTGCTTCTCCTACTACAGACAGACAGATTTGTGTCTATTCTTTTTTCACGATGATGATACTTCTAGATTGCTAGAAACAAGGGGACTTTTTTGGCAGATCATTCGTTTCGGTGCGGAAACCAAACCGACCGACGCAACCACAAAAGCAGACTAGACGGGAAGAAGATGAAGAAGAAGAAGAAGGAGGGGAACAAACCAAAATAATAATAATAATCGAAAAATCGAAAAATCCAGAAATCCTTCGACAAAATCGCAAAAAAAACACACGCAAACGTAGCACAGAATTCAGCGCATCAACAACTCCTTACTTGCGCACGATCTCAAAACCACCGCCCGCAATCCCGCGCTTGAGCTCTCTCTCTCTCTCTTCTCTCCCACTCTTCTCGCGCAGCACCACCACAGGGGAGGCTTTTTCTTGCATGCGGAATCCGACAGTAAAAGAAGCGAAACTCAGTCTCAGACGACAAGAGTCGACACGAGACTCGAGGAGACTAGAAGAGGCCTAGGTAAACAATGTCAAAAAGAAAGGGCGAGTTACGCAAAAGAAAAGGAGCGTAGTATGGACCTCTGTCTGTCTGTCTGTCTATCTGTCTGTCTTTTGGGAACGTTTCAGGGAACTCAAGTGACCGCAAGTTGCGAACGTTGTGTTGCTGCGGTTTCTAGAACCTTCTCGAATCAGAGACTCCGAAATTACGAATATTTTATTTTATTTTTCCGTTCTGCGGAAAAACGTTTTTTGTAAAACAATTTGGGGGGAGGAAGACTTGTTTGGTTTTTGGCCAATTAAAAGCGTCAAATTTGGTGGGAAAAAAAAAGGGAATATATAATTTAATTTAATTTCTGCAAATTATGGTTTAATAATAATAATAATAATAATTATTATTATTATTATTAGAGTGTCACTATTATTCTTATTATTATTACTATTTACTAGGTACTACTACTATGGGAATTTTGGTACCCTAATTTTCTCAAAAAAGAAAAAGAAAAAGAAAAAAGGCTTTTGTGACTAAGTCCTATTATGGGAAGCATCATGACACGTCACCAAGTTTACATGGCATTTGAAAGATGATGATGATGATGGGCACAGAGAGTGAACAAGCTTCTTGCACCCAAACCGTAAAAACACCCTTTCACATGAAGAATGGATGAGAAATGGTCAGGGAACAGGTTTCTGTTGGATTCTAATTCCCTAGCTTAACCCACAATGGGTTTAGCTCAGTTGCTTGTTCTTGCTACTATACCTACTTACAACCCACTTGTCCCTACTTTTAAAACCCCCAAAACGGGTTGTTAGTAGGTAGGTAATAAGTATAACCCTTGGTTATGTATAAAGTTATAACCCATCTACTCACCTATTACTCACCTATTTTCCTACCTACCTAACTATCCATAGGACTTACTTCTTAAAGAACAGGTTACCAAGGTGTTACCAAGGTGAAATTGGATGTTAAATCAGTTGAGGTTCATCCACAACTGAGCCATAACAGGCATCCAGTAATGCTGGTTCACTCCTGGGAACCTAAACCCTAACCCTAACCCTAAAACCCTTTCACTTGCACCTTCCACTATTCCACCCTAAACCATAAACCTTAAACCCTTTCTCCATTCGAACCTAAACCCTAGACCTAAAAGCCTTAAACCTTAAACCCTTTCACCATGCGAACCTAAACCATAAACCTAAAACCCTTAAACTTTAAACCGTTTCACCGTGCGATCCTAAACCCTAACCTAAAACCCTTTTCATCATGCAGTCCTTCCTCCACCATTCAGGTTAAGGTGTCTTTTGTACTTTTCTATTCAGAAATGTATGCTTCTGTAGGCCTTCCCCATACAGACCTTGGGTACCCTCAAATTAGGGCAAGCTCTTCAGTTGTCCATCTTCCTTGCCCTTTGCTTTATGATGCTTTATGATGCATGAAAGAAAGTAATCTTGTGCATCAGCACCAACGTGATCAAAATGAACAAAGTCATTCAAATAAAAACATGCACTTCCTGACGCATCAGGAACAGAAGTAATGTTATTGTTTTATAAGATTAGTGCCACCAACATGTTCAAAACTTAACAAAGTCACACAAATAAATACATATAAGAACATGCACTCAAGCTCTTGCAAAAACTGTACCATCATGGTTGTGCATTACAGGAACAGCACCCGACACTATCTATCACAACTAACAAAGTTGCATAATAAAACATGATTGCACAACACACAAATGTCAATAAGGTTTTGCTCGCATAAAACTGTGCATGTAACAGGGAAAAAGAAGAGTGAAAAACTCCCAAAGAATCAATGGAGCAAGTGAAATTAGCACCATTTGGAAACTGAAAGATTGTAATGTAGACAGAAAGGACAACCACATCCACAATGCGCATCTATCTCTGTGGCTGAACCCCAAAAAATTGGACAAGAAAATCCAGAGTTCATGACTTCTTACCAGTATTAACAGATTCCACAAGCTCTCTCTCTCTCTCTATCTCTCCCTCCAGCCACAAGAGTTCCAACCATGACTCCACCAACAACACCCAAGTCTTTCTAGCTTTCAAAAAACTAATGTACAGAAGCAATGCATCCAACTAGAAATGTCAAGCAGTCTGGGTGGAAGACTCTTTGAAATCTTGTGTGAGTAAGATTGCAACACAGGGCAATCAGGAGAGCCGCTACAGCCCTTCCTTCTTTTCTTCCTCTTCAGGAAAACTAAGAGGAGTCAGCAGCAATTAAGGAAACATTGTTCCCAAATCTAAGAGGCACTTACTCCTAACAAAATGGTGAAAAGTTACATAGTTGGACTCCTGGAGATTTGTGACCCACTTAATCAACAGCTTGCTTTCCAACCAACCCAATGCAAGACAGCACAAAAGACTGCTTGCACAAGTAGCTGACTCTGAAAGGAAACTGTTTTGTGTACACAATGGTAGCTAAAAGCTTGTATAATCCCACCTTTGCCAAGGGATAGCATGGGATGACAGTCTTCACAGTGACAACTCAGACTGAAGTGGAATTCCTTTCAGTAGCTTCCACAGCCATAGCCCATACAGCATGTAAAAATCTGATAGCCCATGCATGAGGCTTCTAAGGTGGAGGACACTTCCTGTCCACATAGCCTGCTTCATGCAGAAACACCAATGTCACCAGCACATCTGGGTGTGGGAGAAGGCTTGCTCTCATTCTGTGTTGAGGTTGCTGATGGTGCAAAAAGACCTTCATTAAAGTGGGGGGGCAAGGGGGGGATGTTGCCATCCCAAATTTGGTGATTGCAGAGTTGAAATTGTTTCACCACTTTGTAACCAGGTGACGCAGGTTTAGGTCCACAATTTTGACCAGGAAGGCATTGCACCCAGTGCTAGAATCCTCTGGAATCAGTTTTCTTGATCCTTACTGCTCTCTCCACCATTTGAAGCATCCAATTCTACCACTCTGGTTCTTTCCTGCTTCCTGGGTATCAACGTACCTTTCCCATTGTTCATATAGGAGAACACAGACAACCTAATACCTGTGGAAGGCAAGTAATGGTGTTTTGTCCTCTTGGGTGAGATGCAGCTTGAACCTCGCCCCCCCTCTACAAAGTAAGTTCCTCCATTGTACAACTTTTGACGACAACTGAGCATGATCATAAGTTTGTTCTTGGCTTCTTGATTTTCAGCCTTAGTTTTGTATCACCATCCGGCTTGGCAGATTCAGAAGCAACTACCCCATCCTCAACTTTCATGGATTTGTGCTCCTCATGATGCCGTTGGTCTTTCTCCTCCCTCCGTTTGCGCTTCTTCTCTTGATACTCTGGATCATTGTGTTTGTCATGTTTTTTGTTCTTCTTCTCCTTCCGCTCTTTCCTATCTTTCTTTTCTTTCTTTTCACTCTTCTTTTCCTTCTTGTCAGACCTTTCCCCTTCCTGTTTTTGGGAAGGGGTATCATCCCCACCACCATCATGGGTGCTTAAAACACCAGCAGCACCTTCAAGTAAGCTTGTGCATTGATGAAGATCTGCACCAGCAATTTCAGCACCCTCCTCCGACCCTTGAGACAAACTGGATTTGTGCTCTATGTCATGATCCACAGAGTCTCCACCATTCGTCTCAACATTCATCAGCAGATATCTACCTCCAGAAAGTTGTCTGCCTTGGCCAACTGCTCTAGGACTACTGTCTGTAACGGCAGCATTGTCATACTTAAATAGTTGGGGATTCTCATCTCCCCCTGTCACATCTCCCCCTGACATCCTGTTCTCATACCTAGGCTCCAGTTTCTGCACTTCCTTGACCTGCATGCCCTTCTCATAGGATGTCCCATCCTGCAAAAGAAAGCTCGGGTCCTCAACCTCCTGCTTTACCACCTCACCCAGTGATACTGGAGAGTTGACATTGACAGGACCCTTTGTCACAGCTCCAGTAGATACTTCAACTGCCTGGCCCATGTCATCACCTGCACAAGACTAGTCTATCAGAAAGCAGTACTCCTCTTCATGTACAGATAACTTGACCACTTCAAAGGTATATGTATTTCTTTGCATGGTCCTGTCTTTGTATATTATCTTTCTGAAACAAAATAACAGCTTGAATTACTTAACAACTTGAAGCACCAAAGAAAAATTCTCTGGACCCAAAACCCTGAAGTTTCTCAAAGAGTTTACAGCTGCTGGGCAATGTAAAAAATTCTGAGTGCTATTCTTGTCAAATTCCAAGGTTCAAATTACTAACCTGCACCCTCTTGTGCTGATGAAGAGGACGTCTTGATCTTAAGTTTAAGCTTCCCCACCTTTTGCTCTTCCACATCCTGCTTTCCTCCAGAACTTCCACTCTCAGCATGGTCTGGATTGTCTCTTGGCAAGTTTGGGCGTCCAGGGAGACGGAGTTTGATTGGCTCAACACGAGGTGCTGCCAGAGGGGTCTCTGTTGGCCGAAGGCGTACTTTAAAGGACCCTGGCTTTGATGTCACATTCCCCACAGATTTTTTCTCTAGAGTTGCCTGACCAGGTGTTGCCTTGCTCTTATTGTCAACTAATCGGTATATGGCAGCTGACCTGCATCACCAGTATGACCCAATTTCCTTCCATCAAGTTTCCCAATATAAAATAGTCTTTGCAATTGTGCACCCAAGAACTACTTCAGACATCAAACATGTTATGAAAAGGATCCATGTCCTTGTACCTGCCAGCCAGGACCTGCAAGAAGGAAAACAAATGGTGGCGAAGAAGCACATTGTGGAAGGCAGTACTGCTCCTTAGTAGGCTCAACAGCTCCGCTGTGGCAGAGCCACCAATATCAAGGGTACCATTCTTTTTGTTGCTGGCAACATGAAGCAAATGCTTCATGACCTTGCTTTGAACTGTGTGCAGTTCAGCAGAAGCATTGTGAGAGAAAATATACATGGAACAAAAAAACATGAAGATGGAAATCCATAAATTGGACCCACTAGACAAAGAAACATGGTCTCAATACAGCAGAATACCTCTGAAAGAAGGATCTGCCTCCATAAAGTGTACTGCAAGGATGACTGCTGCTTGTAAGCCTTGTGCTTGGACTTCCAAGTCTACTAAAGCTTTCATGGCTGCCACTCGCACTTGCCAGCGTGTTGTTGTTGGGCCACCTGTGAATGGCTGCAACAAACGTTTGATGCGCTCCTGATCTCAAGCACAACTGAAGAATCAGCTGCTGAGACATAATTCGATTCTATGTTCTGCATCAACTACAACATCTCAAGGGCAGAGTTCTTACCGATGGTAACACTTGGGAGAGTCGCAAGGCAAGCTTTGTTAAAGTGTGAATGCAGCTAATGCTCACTACACCATTGTAGCTTGGCATCAATCTGGTCCAGAACAACAGAACAGAATGAAAACAAGAATTGAACACTATCTCTAATACCTGATTACCACCTCATTTACCCTTATCGGAATATATTCACAAAGAACAATCTCATTCCAGATCACAAAAAAGACATCTGTACTTGTACTAAGTACATTTTCTTTGAATCGTGCAGACATCAGAACAAACAAACACGAGCGTCCGAAACAACACCATACATGAAATTACCCTACCTATCATACTGCAGAAAGCGGTCAATCTGCTTCAATATCCGCAACAATGTCTGGAGATTCTGTGGAACATTGTTGCCACCAATCAGTACAAAGATTGGGAACCAGCAATAGATGGGAGAAGCAAGAGGGAGCAACAGCAAAGGCAAAAAAGTGAATACTTGGAAAATGTAAAGGCCTACATTGTAAAGATGCATAGACAACACACCTGCTGGCCAAATTCAAGAGAGCTAACGGATTCAATGACAGAAGCCAACCAAAACACATCAGAGTAGGCATTGCCACTATTGTCGTTGTGCTGCCACCTCCCACCAACACATAGAACTCACCCATTTAACATTCAGCAATATTTAATTGCATGCATCATTAGGGCAATGATTAATAGCTTGGTACAAATGTGCACATCACAGATCCATCACATCTAACACATTTCCCAGACATCAAATGCAAAATGAACAAGTCTAGTTGGCTGGATGTAACACCTTGAGAATGGTGAGGATGAAGTCCACAGCCTCTGGAGGGCTGGTTCCATCACTACCACGTACATCAGCTACTGCCCTCGGAATTGCCTGCATAGTACCCCAATGGAACAGTGTCTGCATGTCAGCATTCACAAGTCCTCTCTCAGGTCTCTGGATCAGTATGTCCACTGAGGTACACACAACAAGTGCCATATGAAGCAAGTAGGCTACAAAACAGCCCAGCTAAGAAAAAGAAACAAAGTGTGAAATGAGCACTTCACCTAACCTCCACTGGTTTCATTTAAGAACAATCTGACCCGACGAGCAGATAAACAGCCCATAGGTGTGATGCTAAAGTTGATGACCCTACATCATTGCTTATGCTAATTAAATTACCCAGTCGTCGGAGGAAAATTAACCACTGAACAGTGGAGACTACACACATCTGTGTCAGTACCTCAAGCACAAAGTACTCCGCGAAATCATGGAAATCATTTGATCTGCGCCCCAAACCAAAGCCCTACCAAGGTATGAATTCCTTCTGAAATCCATAAAGCATCAGTAAATGACACAAATTAGAAAACAGTAGTCTCATGTGCTTCCAGTGAGAGTTGAATTTGTCAATAAGAGAAACACCACTTGGGCGAAAAAGAGTGATTGACCTGGGAAGTCCAATGTCAGGATCAAACCGACAACTTTTATAATACTTTATCAAATGCTGAAGGCCTGCCCAGCTGGTGGCCTGCATGTCAAATCCCGCATCAGGAATTTTCCCCAAAGAGAAGGTTGAATGCAGTTGAATGTTGTGGTTGCAAGCCCAACTGACGTTTTCAAATGCTGACAAAACTAATCTCAATTCATGGGTATGTTCCATTTCCCTTCACCATCTTTGCTTCAATTTTTTTCATCAACATGTGACACACACAAGCTGACCTGAACTAGAACAGTTTTAGAGCTGATACTCTCTTAATGACACACATAAGACACTGGCTGAATGGTAAAAAATCCTACTTCTGTTGCAGTACTTGCAAGTGCTGCTGCTGCTTCCATCCTTACCCGGCAGAACACCTTCATAAGCCATGATTATTGAGGCCAACATCAGCATGTGAGTAATGGATGAGATAAAGGCCTTGCTAATTGGTGACAAATGCTTTTCTCAAAGAAGAAACAGTGAAAATTTAGTATCACGCAACAACCATCCTGTGTCATATTGATATTCAATGTCTGCCACTATACCAAATCATTGACTTCTACGAAATCTATTGCTAAAACAGCAGAGTGACACCTCTACGGTGCAACTGAAAAACATTTTCACCATACCTGTTTCTTACAGTTTGGCTAGAGTTTTGACTGCAACAATCCATGAGCTCAAGTCAAAAGCATGAACAAAAATTGTACCTTGGTGTCAGTGAGACAATTATTGAGGGCATTGACAATAGCAAATGATGTGCGTGAATGTGCTCGCAGTGCTGCTATAGCTTGCGATTGGCCAACTACATCCCTATCCTTCTCAAGCTGATATATCTGTTACCATAAGCTGCAGTATATTAGCATGTCACAGATACACACAAGTAGCTCTCAGCATTCTTCTCACCACTCATCTGATTGCAGTCAGCCAAGTACTAAACCAGGATTTTTAAAAACCCCAATATCAACTAGAACCAACACAGGATGCTCAGATGCAGAAGATATTCCACAGAAGGTGACAATTGGCATGTTATTTGCATGCACAGAACCTACCCACATCTGCTCAGGCTGGAGAAGATTCAATTCAGCTAAATACTCCAGTTCTGGATCCGCTCTCAACCACAGCAATGGAGACTCCAAGCTACAAAAACTCATGAGAATGAATGCAAAGAAATAATTTTAGACTACAGAGAAAAAGGTTGGCAAGTGAAAAAAAAACAGATGAGCATTGAATAAACAGCATACAGGGTAAAGGACAGTACCTGGGTGCAGGTGTAGACTCTACATTGTCCTCCACAGCATCAGCCTTGGTTGTCCCTTTCTTAGGACGTTGGATGCGGCGGCCAGCCAGCTTAGAATGACACTGAAGTTCCAGGAGTTGGAGGGCATCTCCTGCCATGGGAAGACTAGGATGGTCGTACATACCATCCAGCTCATGCAAGCGGATACTCATCATTCCTGGCCATCCCATGTCTGCAGCCCGGAGCTTCCCCGCTGCTGCACCTTCAGTCTTTGCCAATCCTGCAACTGGGCGTGACACAGCTGTGGATACACGACGTACTGCTAATTCCACCATATTCCGCCTCTTGCTGTATACAAACCCCATCCTACAAACAAACAGGTTGCTACATGTTTAACCTTAAATTCTAGTGATCAGAAAAAGAACACTGAATCCACTGCAAAAACATGAAACCCATTTTGCCTGCAGAAAAGACATAATGAGGCATCTTTGTGATGAAAGGCTCTTCACATACCAACTCCAAACTACAAGCCATCTAAATGAAAGTTTACCTGCACAGCACATGGAAACCTATTGCACCAAACTAGTGCCCATTAACTTTCAAGATCATAGCACTTATCATCCAAACAAGCAGAGTTGGCAAGTCTTTTTTTCTTATCAATCAATATTAGAAGACTGAAGAATGCAAGGTCCTTGCAAAAAGTCATGAGTTTGAACCTCAAGCGTGGGCACCCTGATGATTCCACCCAACGGGGGAAAAACTCTTTCAAAAAGGGACGCTCAAGATTGCCCAGTTTGTTTGCAAAATGCCGGAACTGCAATCAAAGTCAACTAACTCAGCATCTTCAAAATTGGAATGCTCATTTTGTAATGAAATCCATGCAAACCTGCTCTCCTACGTACCCTAAAAGTCCATAAAAGAGCTACCTGCAAATATTGATAGGTCCTGCAGCAGCACGATATACCTTAGTTGATAATTGCTTTGTAGACATTTGGTATGGGCAATGCAATCTATTTCCAATTTTCTGATCTACAAGGTCAAAAAGTCAGGGAAGAAACACCTCTTTAGTGCTGAGGGTTCTCACATGCCGCACAGGATCTTGTGCTCTTAAGATTACTCTTTGTAAAATCTGCCCAAAGAAACAGAAGCAAGTGAAAAGCCACAACTACTGCATATGGATAGCTCATTGGCAATCTGCAAAAAAAGTGCACTGTTGGATATAGAATTGTGCACAACAACAAGAATTCCCTGACTAGATGAACCTGGAAAAGACTCTAGCCAGGTAAAACAAGGAAAGACCTTTCGAAAAGGTTCTGGACCCATCTGTTTCTCCAGCATTTGGATAACTGCTGTCTGGAATCCTCAATCACAACAGACAATTGTTAGTTTGCATATCCAGAGCAATCTAACTCGTGGCTTATTTATACTTATGCATTCTTCACCACATCAGAAACCCTAAGCAAAATGCAACATGGGGAAGACTGTCCGGAAATGACAAACCAAAATAGTGCTGTGGCACTTACAGCCTTCCAAGACCTTATTTTGCCCAAGTCCCCAAAACTTTCTGTGCCACATAATTCAAGTTCCAATCCAACTGGGGGGCTCAAGACTGGAGCTCCCTCTACCTCAACAAGGCACACTGCCTCATTTGCCTGCAAGCCAATAACTCATCAGTTCCTCTGTTAAACCATGAAAACAAAACTAACAATCACAGAAGTTCTTGCCAAAAATCTGACAAAACTATGCACCTTGTAACGGCGAAAACGGGCTTCATTGTTCCCCAGGAAACGCTTGATGTAGAGGTCAGTGAGAAATCCAGTCAGTCCTTCCAGCAGCCAAACTGTTTCATGCCCTCATGCACATTGCCCAATGCTTGGAATTTAGAAATCAAATCCAAAGATTGAAAAGCAGCACAAACAGTTCAAATGGATTCTACCCAAAAGGCCTTGACATAGACCATCTGTGTAAATCCATTCTCCTGATGAATCATAAACACACAAAAGGAGGGAGGGACACTATTCAAAGGGATCTATGTCCATCAGAAACAGTGCTATTCAGCACACAAGATTTTATACAACCTCACAAAGAGTCCAGATATTCATGATTACTACAACAGATAAAAGTCTGCTTGATCTAGGACAATACCACTAGTTCAGACAATAATTACCATCAGGCTATCAACTGACCAGATTCAGGAATCTGAATTCTGTACAATAAACGACCCATCGCCCAGTGTCTGCATCCACATATTCTTCAAGGGCTGGTGAAGTATTACCATCTCCAGCAGCTTCTGGGGTAATGAAGTTGCCAAACCATTGCTGAGCTAATCTGTTAGCAAGTTTGATACGTGTACCTATGGCCTTCACAGAAGCAACACAAGACTATATTAGATTAGAACAGACAAATCCTGCTTTTTAGGGTACAACATAATTCTACTTGCTGCTGATAGAAAAACCAGGAGAAAATCTGAAACCTGAGCGTATTCCAAGAATCGTGCAAAAACTGGGTTGGTAAGACAAGACAACTACCTGGTCAATAATGTGCTCATCTGCTAACAAATCAGCACTGAAGATAGCCATGGATGAACCCACACTACTTGATGAGATACTGGCCTCGCCAGGTATAAACACTTGATTATAACACCCAAAAGGAAAAGGAGCACCTAGATACTCCTCATACAAACTGCAACACATGGACAGAAAACACTGAGTTCATGCCCATCAAGTGGGATGCAGACCAATTTGCTCTTAACAATGAGAAAAAAGTCCAAAAGAGAGTTTTGCACATGGGTACAGCAAGCATGATAATCAAGCCCTTTTTCCAGAGACAGAACTTTACTGCAGAGCATTGCAATGAATTCAGGTTCAAAGAAGCACCTGAAAACAGAGTGAAAGAAGCTGACAGAACACTGTAGTTCTGATATGTAGCCAGGCAAACCAAAGTAAGACACAGTTGGATTATGACGGTCAGGCAGAACCACAAGAGGTCCAACAACAAGTGAGATGAAGCTTGCTGCAGTGGGAATACTTAGACTGTACACATATGTCTTCAGGTGAGTTCCCTGTTTGCTGTACACCTGCCAGTTCATTGACTCTGGATCAACATCAGACTTTTGGCAGACTCAATTTAGACCTGCGTGCTTGAAGAGTTTGTTGAGTGAAACAGGTATCTATGAGAGCAAAGAAAACTCCAAAGTAACAATTTGAGGGTAAGTGTTGCATCAGTTCTAGGACAACCATCAAAACCTAAATGAGACGAGAATGATGAGTGTGGTCTTCAGCTTATGAGGACCACTCACAAAGTGTCAGACCATCAACTTCAGCATAGATCATTTTGACACAGTTGCTTTCCCAAAACTGGCAAGAAGCTACATTTGTTGTTGATCCATAAAAAGGTCTGTAGATTCAAGAGGCCAATTTCTTGACAACTGTGTGTCCTACTGGAGCTCCTGTCTACACATGCTAAACAAAACAATATAACCTCACAAAACACTTACAAAATGATCACCTGATGAAGCAGCTTGCCACTGCTGACAGCAACATACTCTGCATCGACAGTAAACTCCAGATCATAGCTGCCAAAACCAGGTGTCAGGAATTGCAGATGCCTCTTTCTGTTCCTTGGAGTAGCCACAGTTTCACTCAATATAACGCACAAGTGCATCATCAATACTCAAAACAATGTACTTGATCTCCTTGGAGATCATTAAGGAATGTGACAATTGTGGTGGACAACCATACCTGCTGCGTTGCAGGGTGGAATCAACACAAGGGAACCAGCAGCGAGCACGTCGCAACTGATTGTGGGTGTGCAAAATAGTACCATGAAAGTGGACTCCAGCAGCTGGCTTTTCCACCCAGTAATCCACTCGCACAACCCTCACCTGGTGCACGCAATAAAATACAGATAGGTAGAGCAATCACCTTTGAACCCCATTCAGTTCTCATAACAACCAACCTCAAGCTAAGGTGATCAGATGTCGGTAATGGCATCTGTTATCTCCTCACTTCATCCATATTGCCCACCCCCAGCTTGTGCATTTGACACCAATGAACTTTAGAATCTCAGATTCCATGACATTTATGTCCATAGTGGTATCACAATAGCTTCAATTAATGTACTTTGCAAAAGCAGCATCCTTGAATTGCCTAAACTATCATATTTGTCAACAAATGATGCATCTTACCTCTTCTGCTTGCGGAGCTGCAACTGCTACAGTACTTGAGACCTCAGGTTTTGCCTCTTGTGCTATTTGTGTTGATCCATTTTCCAACCCTCCACCAGTTTTTATGTGGACAGTTGGTGGAGGTTCTTGGTTTCCATCTATGGGTGTTGACACATTGGGTGGAAAGATGAGGAGGTCAGGCTGCATCTCACGATGCAAATCACTGACATATTGAGAGTACGCTAAGTCAGCTGCATTTGATTGGGATCCAAGATAGGGTGCAAGGTCAGAGCCATTTGAAGGCTCAAGTTCCCGATGGTCATAATGAGATTGAGCAGCTGTAAATTCAAAGTCAGCTGGTACACCATCTATTGAGACAGAGTCTATGTGAAGCCCATGAGCATGCAATCCAATCACTCCTCCTGTTGTTCCACTTTGTGTACTCACTTTCAGCTCTGTGTGCCTGCATCCACCCGTCACAAAGCTTTCACCAGTATTACAACAAAGTACAAATTAAGGTGCATCAAGGTCACCTGACTGTGAAAGGGCAAAGACACCTTGATACTAAATTTGACCACCAAAGTGATGCCAAATAGCCACAATGCAAAAAAGAACTGAACTGGAGGTGGGGAAGGGAGGGGGGGATATCATAACAGATAGCAGACCCAGGGCCTACATCCAATTCTTCTGTCAGCACACCGGCATTTGTAACAGAGATAAATAATACACAGTGACACAGATTATATTTTCTATGGAGACCTGGACAGTGATGCCATTGTAAATGCTTACAAAATAATAAACCCAGTAAACCCTAGTACCACCATTCCAGCAGCCCCGTTGGAAAAGCATTAGGGAGCACCCAATGTCTAGCAAATCATTTATTTCTCTTCTGAACTCTTCAAAGGGAGAAATGTTGATGTTGCTCTACAGACTATTCATTCAACAAATTTACAATGAAAAGCGATTCTAATACAAAGGTCTGAGAACAAGACCTTCCACTTCTTAAAGAGAGAATCATGTGATACAAGAAGCCCTGAGCCCTTGTCAGATTTGTTCAGTTGAGAAGTGAGTGTGAGAGATTCCAGAAGAAGGAACTCAAGGGCATCTGACTATGTTCTGCACAATGAGCTTCAGCCTACAACCATAATTTGCCTTGCTATGACCACTTGACATGCTATTCATTTTGGATGATTTTGTACTATGAGAAGCCTTTGTGAGAGGGCGAACAAGTCAAAGCATGGAAGAATGATTGCTATCATCTTGAGACCTGAATGCTCTGTTCCATGGTCATGCAAAGCTTCAAAAAGCATCTAACACAATACCACTAGATATGGACTGAGTGTTGTTACATTTCTCAAAGGGAGAAGGGAGAGAGAACTGACAAGTTGTGGATGTGGTTATAACTTGATGTATTTGGCCATAGTCTAAGCAAAAGAGCTGTAAGTTGGAAGAAATGAAAAACCCACCCATAGATGCGCTGGGTGGCTATGTCAATGGCAACACACAGCTTCTGATGCCGCACCACACTGCATGGAGATGTGGATGTCACCACCTCCTCTGCTCTCACAATACCTTCACCTGAGAGGCAACATTCTCCCAATTAACTGGGTTCTCCATCTACCACAACATAAAAGGAGTTCTCTGACTACACCAGCATTGCAGTGGGTTTAACCTTTACTTCCATTGCCCCAATTCCATGACATGAAATGGGTCCCAAACAAACCCAAAATGAAACACAAACTCCATAAAATACAATCATATGAAATGGAAAGGATTCCAACTGATCATCGTTGCTCTCAGCTTCTTTGTCCCAAAAATAAAACCTAAAATGTAGTGTCAGCTTGAGAACCACAACACTCCTCAATTCCGCAAGATGAATTTTGACCACATTTTCTGCACTAGGTCCTCTTCAAGAACGAAGATTGATTTGAATTGGGTTCTTAGTCAGGAAGACAAGACTCAGTTTCGCTTGGCCTTTGTTAGGGTTTTACCATCCCCATTGCATTCCAAATGAGAAGTCGATCTAACTTTTGTGAAAGCGGGGAGAGATTTGCTGCAAACATTTCCTTTTTCTTAAAGGAGAAATCGGTGAGGGTTTTTTTTGGGGCGGGGGGGATTGTGGATTAGCACCTGAAACACGGTGCTCTTTCTGCTTCTGTCTCCTTTGCTTCGCCATGTCAGGCTTTACTCCATTACTCTCCGTGACCGTCGCCATCACTACTCGCGTTCCATTGCATCCTTACATCACCAGAGGACCGGAAGGAGTAACAGTCGTCGCTTGAAGCAAAGAACACACTCAGCATCATCCGGACCTTCCCCCCCTCCACAGTTTGCACATGAACCCAACAGAGAAAAATGTGCTCTTCCCAACAACGACTTGAACTGGATTTTCGAATCCTAAATCATCACAGCCTCACTTGCTGCCAAAAATATAAATAAAAATCAATCAATCAATCCCGCAAAAAAAATGTTAACCTCTTTCTTTACGTGTATATCGACTTCACTACACAACCCAAAACCCCACCACAACAAAATCACTCAACCCTAAAAACCAAAAAAGCGAGCTAAAAACAAACGAATCGTACCAAAACCCCCAAAACGCACTTACTCGCAGAAGGCGGGGGGGTGCCAAAAAACCCCCACCAAAATCAAATCCCTATTGCTCCTGCCAGTTTAGCAGCTGCTTCTTCAAACCCACGATTCCACAACAACAAATTACAAAAAACATAAAACTAGCTTCAAGGATTCACAGGAGTCACAAACGTCACCCAACTGTAGGTTATGTAGCTACGAAGTGAAGCTGTGAATGGGTCTCTGGGTAAACAGCAGCAGCAGCAGCAACGACAACAGCAATAGAAAAAGAAGAAGATGGGGAGAGAGAGAGAGATGAGAGGTGGGAAGTGGCAGCAACGACATAGCCACAAGCACACCAGCGGACAAAGCCAGAAAGCCGAAGAAGGAGAAGAGAAGCCCTAGGCGGTAAGGCGGTATGCGGCCTGCGGCTTGGCTGTAGAGTGGGCTAGTGTGTGCGGGCCACGGGAGGCTGCGGGGCTCACACGTGTGAAGGGAAAAAGGAAGATGTGAGGGGTTTATTGTAATTTCATTGTTTTTTTTTAATTGGGGGGGGGGGTTGGTTTTTTGGGATTTTTTTTTTTTTTTATAATTTTTTTTTTTTTGTTTTTTTCCCTATAAAAAAAAAAAAAACATGGGTAAAGAGACCCCCTTTTATGCACAAACCACACGCCGCGTTTTTAAAAAAA